>Ga0115005_10001404_pt1 | contig 19075 bp, 17 predicted proteins | sample ArcOceMetagenome_FD_87163 | JGI IMG/M metagenome (GOLD analysis project Ga0115005, IMG submission 87163) | Marine eukaryotic phytoplankton communities from Arctic Ocean - Arctic Ocean - Greenland ARC118M Metagenome | ecosystem: Environmental > Aquatic > Marine > Oceanic | place: Arctic Ocean... | reverse complement strand
TTTGGTTTGCCCTCACCATCTTCATCAGTCACAACAGGCGCCACTACTGATTGATCAATGGTAACGACCTCGCCACCTGCTTCAGCCGCAATATCTGCCGCTTCGGCGGCATCCGCAGCCAAAGCGTCAGCTTCGTCAATCTTGTCCATAACCGAGGTGTCAGGCGCCACAAATGCAGCATTCGCAACAGACAACGCGCGGGTTGCAGTTTTGAACTTTTCGATCGTGAAATCAGGCGTGACCAAAGATGGATCCGCTTCGATACGAACGGACATGCCATAACTCACTTCGATATGCGCGATGTGGTCACGTTTTTGGTTCATCAAGAAGTTGGCGATCCCCACTGGGCAACGGACCAACACTTCACGTGTACGACGGCGTGTGCCCTCTTCTTCAATTTGGCGCAGGATAGACAGGCCAAGATTGTCGTCAGAGCGGATCAAACCAGTGCCGTGGCAAGATGGGCAAGGCTGTGTTGTAGCCTCAATCATACCAGGGCGTAGACGTTGACGTGACATTTCCATCAGACCAAAGCCAGAGATACGGCCGACCTGAATGCGGGCGCGATCTGTCTTTAGCTTGTCTTTCATGCGCTTTTCAACGGCGGCGTTGTTCTTACGCTCATCCATGTCGATAAAGTCGATGACGATCAGACCAGCAAGGTCACGTAAACGCAACTGACGTGCAACTTCTTCGGCGGCCTCAAGGTTGGTCTTCACAGCGGTGTCCTCGATGGACCCCTCTTTGGTTGAACGACCAGAGTTCACATCCACAGCAACCAACGCCTCGGTAATACCGATCACGATATAGCCACCAGATTTCAACTGTACAGTAGGGTTAAACATTCCAGACAGGTAGCTTTCCACTTGGAAGCGGGCGAACAATGGCAAAGTGTCTTCATAGCGTTTCACGTTTTTGGCGTGAGACGGCATGATCATCTTCATAAAGTTTTTAGCGATGCGATAACCGCGTTCACCTTCAACAAACACTTCGTCAATCTCTCCGTTATACAAATCCCGGATAGAACGTTTGATCAGGTCGCCTTCCTCATAAATCTTCGCAGGTGCGATAGATTTCAAAGTTAGCTCGCGGATCTGTTCCCACATGCGTTGTAGGTATTCATAGTCGCGCTTGATCTCAGCCTTGGTGCGCTTGGCACCAGCAGTACGAACAATCAGACCTGCGCCTTGTGGCACTTCGATCTCGCTTGCAATCTCTTTTAGTTTCTTACGGTCTGGTGCGTTGGTGATCTTGCGGCTGATGCCACCGCCACGGGCCGTGTTTGGCATCAAGACACAATACCGACCAGCCAGGGATAAATATGTTGTAAGGGCAGCACCCTTGTTGCCGCGTTCTTCTTTGACCACTTGGATCAACAAAATTTGGCGAACTTTAACAACTTCTTGGATTTTGTAACGGCGTGCACGCGGTTTGCGAACAGGACGAATGTCATCACTGTCGTCTTCATCTGCAACAGATTCGATACTGTCATCTTTGGAAGATGCATTAGAACCTTTGGATCCTTCAACCTCAGCGTCATCAGCTTCGCCACCCATCGCAGGATCTTCAGTCGCTTCAACAGCTGGTTCTTCCGAAGTCGTGTCCTCAAACGTGGCTTCTTCAACCACAGATTCAGCAAAAGCCTCTGTTTCAACAACAGGTACATCTGAAACAGTTTCAGCATCAGAGCCCTCAACTGCATCATCCGCTGATAGGTCAATCGTTTCCATACCGTCGATTTCAACTTCGGTTGAAATGACAGCATCATCACTAGAAACTTCTGCAGCGCGAGTACGCGAACGCGACCGTGAACGGCGTGGTTTCTTTGGTTTTTCATCTTCGTCTTCACGTTCGTCTTCACGTGCTTTTTGCGCTTCGGCATACGCACGTTCTTCCTCCATCAGGGCCTCACGGTCCGCGACGGGGATCTGATAATAATCAGGATGAATTTCACTGAAGGCCAAGAAACCATGGCGATTTCCACCATAATCAACAAAGGCAGCCTGAAGTGACGGCTCAACGCGCGTAACTTTGGCTAGATAGATATTGCCAGCAATTTGACGTCTATTTTCGGATTCAAAGTCAAATTCCTCAACTTTGTTTCCATCAACCACAACAACGCGGGTCTCTTCCGCGTGGGTGGCATCGATAAGCATTTTCTTAGGCATATTATCCGTTTGCACAACGCAAGAACGGCCGCACCCAAATGGGCCGTCGTTTTGGGAATGTGTCTTGTCAGGGCGATCATGGACGCACGGCAAAACCAGGCCAAAAGCCCGTCTGGTGTGATGCAAAATGCTATCGCGCGCGTCATCGCGTTCTTCTCCGACACGCAGCAACGATAGTCGCCCGCGCATCCATTAAGTGCCACAAATTGGTATTCCAAGATGGCAGCGTTCTCTCAGCCCTTTTGGGGCTCAATCGGTCTGCGTGAACGTGGCGGTCATTCTAGCCAGCCAATGTCCACAACAGCGAAACTCAAAAAGAGGCTTAAACAACAAAGGTAAGTAACTCTTACCCCTAGATAATGACTTTTGGGACCCAAATACAATGGACAATCGGCCTAGGCTTGCGCAATTGGCAATAAAATCATCAACATGTTGGGAAATTGGTTCTTCTACGCGATAAGAGGCAGGGACCAATTGATCCTTGCGTTCATATTCTATTTTCTACTGGAGGTAGTCAGCACGTTGCAGGCCATACTTGGCCATTTTTTCGTTCAGAGTCCGCCGTGGCAGGCACAACTCGTCCATCACTTGAGCAATAGACCCCTTATGACGGCGCATAGTGTTATCTATCAACATACGCTCAAACGCCTCAACATATTCTTTCAGCGGCTTGCCCTCAGTCGTCATAACAGGCTGCATTTCGTCGTGATCAGACATCAACAACGATGCGATGCTGCCCGAACCACGGCGCGATTGAAGAACCGCACGTTCCGCCACGTTGATCAACTGGCGTACGTTGCCTGGCCAAGGTGCCTGCAACAGCTGTGCAGCTTCTTGAGCCGAAACCTTAGGAGCGTCACAACCGTATTCATCCGCGAACTGATCGCCCAAACGGGTGAACAAAGTCAAAATATCTTCACCGCGCTGACGCAACGGCGGTACGGTAATGCGTAAGGCAGCAAGACGATAGAAAAGGTCCGACCGCAAAGCGTCCTCACAGTTACGCCCTGCCTCTTGCAGATTGCAAATCCCAACGATGCGCGTTTCGGCGGGCGTGCCCTGCTCATTGATCACGCTTAACAGGCGTGCTTGTGTGGCTTCAGACAGTGCTTCGATATCTTCAAGCACCAGTGTTCCGCCGCGGGCCTCTTCAATCGCTGGCAATTGACCATCTTCTGGCTGCATCGGACCAAACAAGCGTTTGATTAGCGCCTCGTCTTCCAGTGCAGAACAGCTGACCAACACAAATTTCTTACCTGCACGACTACCAACAGCATGCAACGCGTGAGCCACCAGCGTTTTACCCGTCCCTGTTTCACCGTCGATCAGAACATGGCCGTCGGCCTGCCCCAAATCTAAGATGTCTTCGCGCAAACGTTCCATGGCAGGTGATCCGCCAATTAGCTTTTTCATCAACTGGCCGCCGTCAGACAATTCACGGCGCAAAATACGATTATCCATAACCAAACGACGTGATGCAGTGGCTTTTTTAGCCAGTTCGCTCATGCGGTCAGGGTTAAATGGCTTCTCTAAGAAATCAAACGCACCAACGCGCATCGCCTCAACGGCCATCGGTACATCACCATGCCCTGTGATCATAATCACAGGAAGTGCAGAATCGTTGCCCATCAGTTTTTTAAGGAATTGCATTCCATCCATGCCCGGCATCTTGATATCCGAGATCACGATCCCTGGATACTCTGGCCCAAGAACCTTCAGCGCATCTTCAGCGCTGGCAAATGTTTCTGTGTCATAGCCCGACAGTGCCAACCATTGGCTGATCGACTGGCGCATGTCCTGTTCGTCATCAACGATGGCGATTTTCATGGCTTGGGTCATGTTACTTTGCTTCCTCATTCTGCCGCTGATACTTCAGCGTGCGTATTATTTTCTTCGTTCATGCCTTCGTCAAAAGGCTCTTCTGCTAATACCGGCAACTGCATTTCAAACACCGCACCACCTGCTTGACCGTTGCGTGCCGTTAGTCGACCACCCAAATCGTTGACGATGCCTGATGAAATGGCAAGGCCCAGCCCGACCCCATCACCCGCCTGCTTGGTGGTGTAGAATGGCTCAAACAACCGATCCTTGTCCTCGATCCCCGGCCCATTGTCGCGCACGGTGAGAGTTGCGGTGTCACCAGTGGCAAGGATGATATCGACCTGTGGATTGCGTTCAAGTTTGGTTGCATCAAGCGCATTGCGCAGCAGGTTCACCAAGACCTGTTCGATGCGCATACGATCCCCCATTACAAAGACGGTTTCATCAGGAATTATGCGCGTGATTTCGACCTGACGCTGACGCAACTGCGGTTCCATCATTGATAGCGACGAAGTAAGCGCAAGACCCATATCTACTGGGCTGAGCTCTGCGGCACCTTTGCGGGCATATGACTTTAACTGGCGTGTAATCGCGCTCATTCGTTCGATCAAACCATCGATGCGACCAAAGGCAGAAAGCGCTTCATCAGGACGATTACGATTTAGCAAAAGACGCGCACCAGCCAGATAGGTTTTCATCGCCGCCAACGGCTGGTTCAACTCGTGACTAACCGCTGCTGACATCTCGCCCAAGGCGGCCAATTTACTGGATTGTTCCAACGTTTGTTCTGCCACGGCAAGCGTCTCTTGGACCCTCTCACGTTCGGCAATTTCCCGCTGCAAGCGTAGGTTCAATGCGCGAAGCTCTGCCGATTCACGTTGGAACAACGCCATACGAAACGCGGTACGACGGCTTAGGAAATAAAAGGCAAAGGCCAGCAGAATCGCGAACCCCATGATTTCAAGGGCCAAAACGCCATTCACTCGTTCGCGCACTGAAGTAAAGCTGGTGAATGACACCATGCGCCAACCGCGAAACGCGATCCGGTTCTCGAGGCGCATTACGGCCTCGCCCTTCATATATGCGTCAGGGGGAAAGGTGGTCCAATCAGATGTGGCCCGAATGGCCCGTTCAATCGCGCTTTGAGGGTCTTCGCGGGCTAAAGCCTCGGCTTCCATACGTCCACGCCAGCGTGGCTCAGTCGCCAAAATGATAGCACCTTCGCTGTCCGTCACAATCAATGCATCCGAAATGCCAGCCCAAGCGCGTTCAAATTTCTGCAGGTCGATCTCAACAGAAATAACGCCCAAAACCTCACCAGCCGATTGCACGCGGCGAGAGTAAGTAAAGATGAACCCACCCGATTCGCGTGGTTCTACGGTAAAGATTGTGCCCTGTCCGCGCAGCGCATTCACGAAATGCGCAGTGTTTCGATTGCTTTCGCCCAAACGGTTACGGTCAGTGGCTGCAACTGTACGGCCATCGCTGTCGAGCAAAACCAAAGATGCCGCCCCAATTTCCTCAACGAAGGAAATCAAACGCTGTGTTGATTGGGAGTAGTCTCCAGAATTAAGCGCACCGATCAATGTAGGGTCACGCGCCAACAGCTGTGGCACAATCGCGTTCTGGCGCAATTCGGACAACAGATTACCGGAATATAGTGCCAATCGTAGTTCGGCCCTATTTCGGGTGGTTTCCGTGAAACGGTCCGTTAAAAGGCTATTGGTCACCGAAACAATCACAACTGCTAGAGTAAGCAGCAACACTAAAGACAGCCGGACACGCCAACCCATCGCTTTATTTTGGCTGAAGACGCGCTGGCTTTTCATCGCGCCAACCTAGACTGAAGGTTGGCGAGGCTCAAGTCACGCAGGTGTTAGAATGCCAGACAATGCGCGGAACAGCGCCTGTCCGTCTGTACCGCCGTGGCCCGCATCAGCTGCGCGCTCTGGGTGTGGCATCATGCCAAGAACGCGTTTGTTGGCAGATAGAATGCCCGCGATGTCGCCTTTGGCTCCGTTTGGGTTCTCTGTGTAAGTGAACGCAACGCGATCTTCGCCTTGCAAACGCGCGATTGTATCGTCATCGGCAAAGTAATTGCCATCATGGTGCGCGATTGGAATGTCTATAATATCGCCAGCAGAATACCCTTCAGTATAGGCACATTGCGACGTCACAACATTCAAGCCAACTGTCTTACAGATGTATTTCAGGCCCACATTGCGCAGCAAAGCGCCGGGCAAAACACCCGTTTCAGCAAGAACCTGAAAACCGTTGCAGATACCAATGGCATACCCACCACGATCTGCGTGGGCTTTCACTTCATTGCAAATCGGTGAGTTGGCAGCTATTGCGCCGCAACGCAGATAGTCACCGAAGGAAAATCCACCCGGAACACCAACAATATCAACGCCGTCTGGCAGTTTGGTGTCTTTGTGCCAAACCATAGACACTTTGGCACCCGCCGCTTCAAAAGCTACCGCAAGATCGCGGTCACAGTTAGATCCAGGAAAAACAACGACCGCTGCGTGCATCAGGACATCTCCACCGTGTAGGATTCGATTACCATGTTAGAGAGCAGCTTTTCGCACATCTCGTTCACAGTGGCCTCGGTCGTGCCATCTGCTAGATCAAGTTCAATGACTTTGCCCTGACGAACGCCGTTCACGCTATCAAAACCCATTGCACCCAAAGCATGACGCACAGCTTCACCTTGCGGATCCAACACACCATTCTTCAACATTACATGTACTCGAGCTTTCATAGCACCATCGCCTCTATCTTCTTAGTTCAATCAAATTCGAAAACCTACCCAGATCAGTTGACAAGGGTTGGCTTTGTTAGTGTTGTGGATGTTTTAGGCATAACGCCCAAACGGGTGGCCACTTCGGTGTATGCATCTGCAAGGCTGCCCAGATCGCGGCGGAACACATCTTTGTCCAACTTGCGACCTGTTTCCATATCCCACAAACGACAGCTGTCTGGGCTGATTTCGTCCGCGACAATTAAGCGCTGGAAGTCGCCATCATAAACTCGACCAACTTCGATTTTGAAGTCGACCAGTTTGATACCGACGGCAAACATCACACCAGATAGAAAGTCATTGACCCGCAACGCGAGGCTTAAAATATCTTCCATGTCTTGTTGGCTGGCCCAACCAAAGGCCGCGATGTGCTCTTCAGAAACCAATGGGTCACCGAGGCTGTCATCTTTATAGCAATATTCAACGATTGGACGCGGCAATTGTGTGCCCTCATCAATGCCCAAACGGCTGGACATAGTGCCCGCCGCGTAATTGCGCACAATGATTTCGAGCGGCACAATCTCGCAAGATTTGCACAACTGTTCCCGCATGTTCAAGCGTTTGATAAAGTGGTTTGGAACACCAATCTGGGTCAAACCCTTCATGAAGTATTCAGACAACATGTTGTTAAGAACACCCTTGCCGTCGATGACGTCTTTTTTCTCTGCGTTAAAGGCAGTGGCGTCATCCTTAAAGTATTGGACAATCGTGCCGGGCTCTGGACCTTCATATAAGATCTTTGCTTTGCCTTCGTAAATTTTATTGCGCCGGGCCATGGGCGTCCTTTCAGTATAGGAAAGGGTCCGAGTCCCTCTCAGTTGTCGCTCTCATAAGGCATGCAGCTGAGCGTCGCAAGCAACCGACTTCGCAAAACTAATCCTAGGACAGGCAGGCTGAAAATTTGCTGAAATAATTCGCGTCACGAGACGCCCAAAAGAGACCCCATATCGGCAAGGTATTCAAGAATACAGAAATGGCGGATAGACACAGCTTGACTAAAAAAATCACTACAAACCCGTGAGTTTGCAGCGAAAACCAGCATTCAGTTAATCACATGTTAATGCACCCAAAATAACCCACGTAAGGGGTTATCGTGGGTGAGATTAAGATGACGCAACGCATCAAAGCAAGAAATATAGGTCAGGAGTTAGTCAGAGCGATTTTACCGCTGAGTGACCTTTCGGCCTGCGTATATTTGTTATCACCTCATCTGACACGCAATTTAATGCTGGAATTCCCCAAACAGTAGGCAAAAATCCAATGGTCTTCATGGTGTGCCGCAGCTTTACTGACTCTGATCAGCCTTTGGACTGTCGGACGTTACGACGGTGTGGCCCATAAACACTTTGAAACACGTATCCCAGAGGTTCATGCCCGTATCACTGGCACCTTTTCAATTGCGATTGCCCAGACAACACTAGGGTTCGGATTGTTCACTGGCGCATTGGTGCGGTGGCGATTGTTGCGCGATGTTTCTCTTGGAATAGCGCTAAACTGTCCGCCTTTGTCTCCGTATCATTCATGGTGTGTTTAACGGTCGTCACCGCACTTGCTTGTATCTTGTTGCCCTCACCCGATTGGACATTCGCCACACATGAACTTTGCCCGACGGCACCATGCATGCCCTTGTCCGTAGCGCGATTACAAAAGCAAAAGAATTGGGAATCGAACACCTTAGCCTTGCTGCAACACCCGCCTGTCCTTATCCAAGCAGCCGTTTTTTCCGCTGGGCCACAAGACGTGCTGTGCGCAAGGCTGGTGGTGCAGGCCTGCGTCAATTTAAATCCACCTTCGCCCCCAGTTGAAAACCGCGCCACGCCGCTGCGCAAACCGCATGGTCATTGGCAATAGGTTTAGCAGACATCACCCGCAGGTGCACAATCCAGACGCGATTGCCCCAGAAAACCCACGGTAAATTCATAATTTAGATGAATATTATGAACTGGCCTCAAGACAGGCCTCATGACACAGCACGTATAAATCAATGTGCAGGACATGAACCATGACAAATATTTTAACCCAACTCCTTGAAGAAAAAGGTGTATTGCTGGCCGACGGTGCCACAGGCACAAACCTATTCAACATGGGCCTTATGTCAGGCGATGCACCAGAAATGTGGAATACGGACGAACCAGCGAAAATCCGCAAACTTTATAGTGGTGCCGTTGATGCAGGCAGTGATATTTTCCTGACCAATTCCTTTGGTGCTAATGCCTCACGTTTACGTCTGCACGGTGCCGAAAAGCGCGCCCATGAGCTTAGCCGTGTTTCGGCCGAAATCGCACGCGACATTGCAGATCAGTCGGGTCGCAAAGTCATCGTTGCAGGCTCGGTTGGCCCAACTGGTGAAATTATGCAGCCTGTTGGGGAACTTACACATGCCCTTGCGGTTGAGATGTTCCACGAAACAGCAGACGGCTTAAAGGCCGGTGGAGCGGATTTGGCATGGGTTGAAACCATTTCTGCCCCCGAAGAATATCGCGCGGCCGCCGAAGGCTTTGCTTTGGCCGGTATCGATTTCGTTGGCACCATGAGCTTTGATACTGCAGGGCGCACCATGATGGGTATGACCAGCGCAGATATGGTCAAAATGGTTAATGAAATCGCGAACACACCGCTTGCCTTTGGCGCAAACTGTGGCACGGGATCTTCTGACCTGCTGCGCACGGTTCTGGGGTTTGCATCCCAAGACAGCAACGTGCCAATCGTTGCCAAAGGCAATGCTGGCATCCCAAAATATGTTGAAGGCCACATTCACTACGACGGCACACCTGAATTGATGGCCGATTATGCCGTAATGGCGCGCGCCTGTGGTGCCAAAATTATTGGTGGATGCTGTGGTACAATGCCAGAACATTTACGTGCAATGCGCGAAGCTCTGGAAACACGCACAATGGCTGAGGCCCCTATTCTTGAAGAAATTGCCACAAAATTGGGCGCGTTTTCATCAGCAACAGACGGAACTGGTGACAACGAACCAGGCCCACGCCGAACCCGCCGCAGCCGTAAAAAAGACATCTAGAGTTTTGTGAAGGCAAGCAATGTTCGTAAATCTCCGCCATCTTCATGAAAATAATGATAAAAACCGGCCAGACACTGGTCCAGTTTATTGTTTGAATTTCCGGTTATTCCTGTCAAAAACAGCATCAAATGCAAGCGCTAGGTCGCGCACAGCATCGCCAATGTCGCAAAATGAAAAGTCATACTGCGGCATTCTGACAAAACTGAATCAACGATGGGGCGTGCCCCTACCTTTGCAAAGGACACTTACATGTCAGACGACGCAGATATCATCCTAGCTGAACTGGACGACGAAGAACTGGTTCAGCAGATGTTTGACGACCTTTACGACGGCCTCAAAGAAGAGATCGAAGAGGCTGTTAACATCCTGCTTTCACGCGATTGGGCACCATATGACGTTTTGACCAAAGCACTGGTTGGCGGCATGACAATTGTTGGAGCTGATTTCCGCGATGGTATCTTGTTCGTACCCGAGGTTTTGTTGGCGGCAAACGCAATGAAGGGTGGCATGTTCATCCTGAAGCCGTTGCTTGCAGAAACAGGCGCACCGCGCGTTGGTAAGATGGTTATCGGCACGGTCAAAGGCGACATCCACGACATCGGCAAAAACCTTGTCGGTATGATGATGGAAGGCGCTGGCTTTGAGGTTGTCGACCTTGGCATCAACAACGCTGTCGAGGCCTACCTTGAAGCGATGGAAGCAGAAGGCCCTGACATTCTTGGAATGTCTGCCCTACTCACAACCACGATGCCGTATATGAAAGTCGTGATCGACACGATGATAGAACAAGGCATTCGCGACGACTATGTTGTCCTTGTTGGCGGTGCACCGTTGAACGAAGAATTCGGCAAAGCAATCGGCGCCGACGCATACTGCCGTGACGCGGCTGTGGCCGTTGAAACGGCCAAAGAATTCATGGACCGTAAGCACAACCAATTGTCCACTTAGGTCCACGATCAATTTCTAGATTTGGGCCTGTTGTGATGTAGATCACGGGAGGCCTTTTTCGTAAGGTGATACTATGACCCAAATCATTGATGCAGAACTGACCGAAAATGGGCTGACGGAATTGTCTGCTGGTCGGATTCTTTTGATCGCTTGTGGTGCACTGGCGCGCGAAATCTTGGACCTGAAAAAGGCCAATGGCTGGGATCACATGGACCTGACCTGTTTACCTGCCAAACTGCATCTGTATCCCGAAAAGATCACTGAGGCTGTGATCGAGTCAGTGGCTAAACACCGCGCATCATACGACGAAATCTTTGTTGTTTACGCTGATTGTGGAACCGGTGGATTGCTGCAAACCGCCTGTGATAACATGGGTGTACAGATGGTTGCAGGCCCACACTGTTACAGTTTTTTTGAGGGAAATGAACGCTTTGCAGGCATAAGTGAAAGTGAATTTACAGCCTTTTACCTCACTGATTTCTTGGTCCGCCAGTTTGAGGCCTTCATCATCAAACCGATGGGCCTGGACCGTCACCCAGAACTTCGCGACATGTATTTTGGGAACTATGAGAAACTGGTCTATCAGGCTCAAACAGATGATCCCGCCCTGACAAAAAAGGCCAAAGAGGCCGCTGAAACCCTTGGCCTCGCGTTTGAACGCCGCCTCACTGGATACGGTGATCTAGAAGTGACCTTAAAGGCGCTTTAACCGGCTGAAGCCACAAGACGAATACGCTCAATCATCGCACGCACGCCGTTAGAACGCTGCGCTGACAAGTGATCGTTCAGCCCAAGTCGTGCCATTTCGCCGTGTGCATCCACGGCCAAAACCTCTTTCAGGGTCAAACCGTTGTATAACTTGCGCAATACCGCAACCAAGCCGCGCACGATCATCGCATCGCTTTCGCCGTCAAAGGTAAATACGCCGTCTGAAACCGTTGGATGAAGCCATACTTGACTTGCACACCCGTCCACTTTGGTTGCCGGTGCCTTAAGCGCATCAGGTAAAGAATCCATCGCTTTGCCCATATCGATCACAAACCGATAACGGTCTTCCCAATCTTCTAGGAATTCAAAATCTTCAACGATCTCTTCAAAGTCAGGACTGGCCATCGTACCCTCATCTACTATGTAACATACAGGTAGTGCGCACCTCCCCAAAGGTCCACACCCTTTTCAGGCCACACTCTTCCCAACGCCATCACAATAGGCTACCAAATGCGAAAACAACATTTCGGGCAGCCTTATGCGTATTTTGACCACAGCAGTTCTTATTTCAGCCATATCCCTCAGCGCTTGCGGTGCAATCCGTGAAAGCGCTGTAAATCCGATAAACTGGTTTGGTAAAGGCCGCGCAGCAAAAGCTATTTCCGAACAAGCAGAGCCGACCAACCCGCTGATCGCTGAGGCAAAGAGCGGTCTTTTCAAAATGAACCGAGACCGCGATGCAATTTATCTTGGAACGCCGATCGATCAGGTCACCAATCTAGTGATTGAACGTGTTCCAGGTGGTGCGATCATCCGCGCGACTGGCCTAACAGCTGTCCAAGGCGTTTTTCAGGTTCAGCTAACTCCAGCAACAGAGGACGAGACACCAGTTAATGGTGTTTTGACATATCGTTTGGAAGGCATTCGGCCTCCATCTGCACGCGCTGTCGGTTCAACGCATACACGCACAGTTGTCGCAGCACGTGCTTTGACAGACCAAGAGCTGTCAGGCGTTCGCACAATTCGTGTCGAAGCTGCACGCAACGCGCAAACCTCACGCCGCCGTTAATTCATTCGCAAATACAAACACGGAAACTGGCCGAATCATTTGATCCCAGCCCATTCAATCAGTCGAGTGGAACAACTTTCACGTCATTTCCAACAGCAGCTAATGCTATCTTGCCTTCGCAAAGGCGCAAGGCGTCCTCACCAAAAACTTCTGCACGCCAACCAGAAACAGCAGCAACATCGCGCATACCGCCCGCCATCGCATCCAAATCAGCCGCCGATGCGATCAACTTGGCCGCAACACCGGCGCTTTCGGTTTTTGCTTTCAGCAAAACACGCAGCAAATCAGCCAATGCTGGGTTTACCTGCAGCTTCTCACGCCCACCCACTGGCTTTGGCGCACGGTCCGCAGGCATTCCAACTCCTTTAGCAACAGCCGCTAAAATACCATCAGCAATGTCGCCGCGGCGCGCTTCACGCAGCAGAAGACGTGACCGACTTAGGTCTTCCATGGTTTTAGGCTTGTTGCTAGCCAGTTCGACCAATGCATCATCCTTATAAACGCGGTTGCGCGGAACATTCCGGCTTTGCGCGTATTCTTCGCGAAATACAGCCAACATTTGAACAACGGCCATGAACTTGGCCGTAGATGTGCGGGTCTTAACCCGTTTCCATGCGTCAATCGGCTTGATGATATAGGTGTCAGGGTTGGTCAATATGCTCAGCTCTTCTTGGACCCAGTGGCTGCGGTTGTTTTCTTCCAATTTCTTGGCAAGGAACTCATAGACCTGACGCAAGTGTGTCACATCACCAATAGCGTAATTTTTTTGCGCATCAGTCAAAGGACGGCGTGACCAATCGGTGAAGCGAGACGATTTATCGACCTGCTCACGCGCGATCTTTTTCACCAGTGTCTCATAGCCAACCTGTTCGCCAAAGCCACAAACCATCGCGGCAACTTGGGTATCGAACAACGGCTCAGGAAACACTTGTGCATCCACAAAGAATATTTCGAGGTCTTGGCGAGCCGCATGGAATACTTTGACAACAGAAGTGTCGCGGAAAAGCTCGTAAAGCGGCTCAAGTGATAGTCCTTCAACCAACGGATCGACCAAAACCGCGTTGCTAGCATCTGTGCCGGGCATAGCGAGCTGAATAAGACAAAGTTTGGAATAGTAAGTGCGTTCACGCAGGAACTCTGTGTCGATCGTGACGTAGTCATGTTGACGGGCTTCAGTGCAATATTCGGCCAAAGCCTCAGTCGTTGTAATAGTGATCATGCGTTATTTGTCGTCCACAAAGTTAATATTTGAGATGTGGGTACACCATCGCACAAACGAATACCAGCATCGCAATCTACAGGTACAACACCGACGTCATGCCGACGCAATACCGGCGTAATAAAGCAGGGTATAATTTATGTTCTTGGACCAATATCCGGGCTGCCAAAGTATCAGGGGTATCACCATCCAAAACGTCTATTTTGGCCTGTCCCCAAATAGGCCCGTCATCCAGAAGCGGTGTCACTTCATGAACCGTACAGCCATGGGTTTTGTCACCCGCTTCCAAAGCGCGCGCATGGGTATTCAGTCCCTTATATTTAGGCAAAAGAGATGGATGGATGTTCAGCATCTTGCCATGCCACGGGGTCACAAAACCTGCAGTCAAAACCCGCATAAAACCTGCCAAACAGATCATATCAGGGGAATGTCGGCCTAACGATTTGGACAGCTCCGCCTCAAACGCGGTACGGTCTTTGCCAAAGGGACGGTGGTTCACAACCTCAGTCGGGATCCCCTGTTCATTGGCCCATGCAATCCCGCCAGCATCATAGTTATTTGAAACAATGACACATGGACGCGCAGGGTGATCACCCTGCATATCCTGCACCAATGCCTTCATATTTGATCCACCGCCGGAGACAAATATGGCAACCTGTTTTGTCACAGAAGCGAACCTGTGTAAGAGACGCATTCGCCATTATTAACATGACCCATTTCGACAATACCGTGACCTGCATCAGCAAATGCGGCGCGTGCTACATCGATTTTATCGGCTGGAACAACAGCGATCATGCCGATGCCACAGTTGAAGGTTTTGAGCAATTCAGCCTGCGCCATATCACCCTGTTTTGCCAACCATTTGAACACTGCAGGCAACTCCCAAGCGTCCAAATTAATGTCAGCACCCATGCCCAGAGGCAAGATGCGCGGTAGGTTTTCAGTTAGGCCGCCACCCGTGATGTGAGCCAATGCATTGACGTCCTGCATCGCAGCAACGGCGCCTTTGACATACAATGTTGTGGGGGCCAACAGGGCTTCACCCAATGTTCCACTTGCCCATGGGCAATCATAGCCCCATGCAAGACCGGAGTGTTCTACCAGTTTGCGTACAAGGGAGTAACCGTTTGAGTGCACGCCCGAGGACGTAAGACCCAACAAAACATCGCCCACATTCACACCCTTGGGCAATTCAGCACCACGTTCCATCGCACCAACAGAGAAACCCGCCAAATCAAAATCGCCCGCAGGATACATCCCCGGCATTTCAGCCGTTTCGCCGCCGATCAATGCACAGCCAGATAGTTCACAACCCTTTGCTATACCCTCAATAATACGGGTCGCTTGGTCTAGCTCTAGCTTGCCAGTCGCGAAGTAGTCTAAAAAGAACAGTGGTTCCGCCCCTTGGCAGACAAGATCATTGACGCACATGGCAACCAAATCGATACCAACGCCATCCACGTTGCCTGTATCAATCGCGATGCGCAGCTTGGTGCCAACGCCGTCTGTTGCAGCCACTAGGATCGGGTCTTTGTACCCTGCACCTTTAAGATCGAACATCGCGCCAAAGCCGCCAAGACCTGACATCACTCCAGGGCGTGTCGTGCGCTTGGCAGCTGGTTTGATACGATCAACCAGTTCGTTGCCCGCATCAATATCGACACCTGCGTCTGCATAGGTGATCCCGGTTTTTTGAGTGCTCATGGGCGTGGCTCCAGCGTTAAAAAAGACTATGGCCGCGAGTTACGACATTGTAGCGATTTGTGCAACGCTAAGGCTTGACCTTCGTACATACCCCGATTACCCAGAGCGTATGGCGGGCCTGTAGCTCAGTTGGTTAGAGCAGAGCGCTCATAACGCTTTTGTCGTAGGTTCAAGTCCTACCGGGCCTACCATAATCCCCGATATACCAAATGGTTACCCTAATACGGTTCCGGGTGATCCTTAGGCTAAATGCTTCCTCATTTAGTATCGCAAGTGCCCGTTTCTAAACACTACCCAGCTGTGGAAATTATAAAAAACTTTAACAAGCCCGATCACGCAAACAACCTAATAGTCAACGTGCAATCACTATGTCCGCACGCAAGCCACCCAAACGCTCGCTTTCTCCCAATCGCAACACACCACCATGGGCACGTGCGATATCTGTAGCAATCGCTAGCCCAAGACCAACACTTCCACCCTTGTCCTGATTGCGCGACGGGTCTAGCCGCGTAAATGGACGCTGGGCTTCTGCACGGCGATTTTCAGGGATACCCGGACCATCATCTTCTACCCGTAGACGCAAGAACTTGTCGGTCAGGTCCATAGAAACTTCGACTTTTGAGCCATAGCGCACAGCATTTCCTATCAAATTATCCAGCGCACGACGCATACTACCAAGACGTAACATAACAGTGCCCTCGCCCTCGCTATGAACCAATGACACCTCGCGTTCTGCGCGTGCGCAATTAGCAACGACTTGTTCGATCCATGTGTTTACTGCGACCGCCTCAGGTTCCGTCGCCTGCCCATCTTTCGAAAATTCAAGGAAGGCGTCTATCATGCCCTGCATCTCATCAACGTCTTGCTCCAACGGCTCACGCTCGTCATCATCCAGCATCGCAAGCGCCAAACGCATACGCGTTAACGGCGTGCGCAAATCATGACTGACCCCCGATAACATCAATGTCCGGGTTTCAATTTGGCGTTCAATTCGGTTGCGCATATCCACAAATGCAGTACCCGCGGAACGCACCTCTGTTGCACCAGTTGGTGAAAACGGCATGTTGCGCCCTCGTCCAAAGGCCTCGGCTGCCGTTGCCAAGCGCTTAATCGGGCGCAATTGGTTACGTAAATAGATCAGAGCAATCAGCGTGAAAAGAAACCCATAGAACATCATATTTACAAACAACTGATGGGGTTTAGCGGCTGAAATACGACCCCGATCAAACACAATCTCTTTTGCTTGACCGTCGACATCTGCAACCAAACGAACAAAATCATCATTAAAAAGGTCGATCACTTTGATCTGAGGTAAAATTTTGGTCAGGTTTCGGGTAATAATAACACCTGAAAAGTCGTACCAAAGGCGTGTGTTGGGCTCCGCCAGTGTATCACGCGAAACGTTAGAAAGCTTTATATCGAGAACGTCCAAGGTGGTTTCAGGTACACCTGACAATACCAACTCAACCTCACGCGCGACAGTCGTGGACATTTGCATCGTGACGCCTTCAAAGTGGCGCTGCATGAAAACAATCGTAACAACCAGCTGCAAGACTACAACAGGCAGCATAAGGATCAATGCTGCACGTCCATATAAACTGCGCGGCATATAGTGTTTGAGCCATTTAAAGATCATAACTAAACCATACGCATCTCAAGCCCCAAGCGAAAGACCCATCCCATGACGCCACCAGATGATTTCGATCCCCAAGTAGGCTTAGCTGAGGCCCTTGAAGCCGGGGTGCGCCGTATCGTGGCCCCTAACCCTTCCCCGATGACCTACCGTGGAACCAATACCTATCTGGTGGGCACATCGGATCTTGCGGTAATTGATCCGGGGCCAGATGACAAAACCCACCTTCAGGCAATTCTGGATGCAGTTGGATCAGGTCAAAAGATCACACATATCATCGTGACGCACACACACCTTGATCACTCCCCCCTTGCGCGCGCTCTCGCCAAATCAACAGGTGCACCCATCATAGCATTCGGGGATGCCACTGCAGGACGCAGCGAGGTAATGATCAAACTCGCTGAAACAGGCATGGTTGGAGGCGGCGAAGGAATCGATCACGACTTCAAACCGGATGATATCGTCGAGGACGGTGATTATATAAACGGTAGCGACTGGCAGCTTGAAGTCATCCATACGCCGGGCCATATCGGCAATCACATCTGTTTGGCATGGAAGGACCTTTGCTTTACCGCCGATCACGTTATGGGCTGGGCCAGCTCACTGGTATCGCCGCCAGACGGAGATCTGACAGATTTCATGGAATCCTGCGCAAAATTAGAAGATCACGATTGGAGAATCTTTTACCCAGGTCATGGTGGCCCCGTCGCCGATCCCGCAGAGCGCCTAGATTGGCTGATTGAACACCGTCTCAACCGTGAGACGTCCATTCTGGAAATTCTTGAGGAAGCACCTGCCACAGCACAAGAGTTGGCAAAGGCTATATACACAGAAACGCCACCAGCGTTGCTGAGTGCTGCAACGCGCAACGTTCTTGCGCATCTAATTGATTTGGTGGGACAATCTGAAGTATCGCCTCTAGGGAAACTATCTGAAAACACCCAATTCATTCGATTGTAAGCTTGAAGATAAATTATTTTTGATAAATGCAAAAAAGGCTCTGGACGAGGCAAAACACCCTCGCTATATCACCTTTACCGTTCCGGCGTAGCTCAGCGGTAGAGCAGTTGACTGTTAATCAATTTGTCGTAGGTTCGATCCCTACCGCCGGAGCCAATTAAATCAACACCTTAGCGATTTCTCGCAAGGTGTTTGTTTTTTCCCAACCAGACATAGAGCCAGACAGATAAACGTTCAACAACGTCCATTATAGTTAATAGAAACTTGATTTAGATTGCAAGATCCACCAAGCGCACGCACGCCTGCGCCTCGATGGGGTCAGTCGGAACTTACGGTAACAAAGTAGATAGCCCAAAAAAAAGAAACCCTATTGGCGGGGGAGATACCCCCATCAATTTATTTAAAGAATGCGTTTCTTGATTGTTTTAAATTTCAGACATTTGGCCTAACACAGAGCCAACATTTTCATCAATCAATTGAGCACCCTCTTCATGGTTTCTTTTGCGTTCTTCTAGAACCGATCCACGCTCTTCATGAAAATCAGCTTCACTTGCATAAGTAGTAACCGAGCCATGATGATTATCGTCAATTTAGAATAAGACAGTATCCTCAGCAATCATATTTGGCCTGCGGCCTCGTAACCAATCTTGGACAAAAGCAGCTTCAGGCACACCATCTTTCCAAAACCATTTACTACACACTACATACTTGGTCATCGTATCACTCCTTTATCAATGAATGCATTTCACTTTTTGTTAAGCGTTAGCTGGCACGTATGCCTTCAGAATACGCTGGGCTGCTGCGACTACTGGCGCGTTATCAATGCATTCATGAACTTCCAGACTTGAAAAAGTACCAGAAGCGTGAGCTGCAGCCATGACGCCCATCATTGTCGCCGCATCAGGCACATTGAAATCGACAATAATATCCATTCTTCCGCGCATAAAACTTACATGATTAACAGAACCACCAGCTGCTTCAGCAACCGCCTTGACTGCGGCCATTCTATCCGAGCCGCCA
>Ga0115005_10001401_pt1 | contig 19099 bp, 13 predicted proteins | sample ArcOceMetagenome_FD_87163 | JGI IMG/M metagenome (GOLD analysis project Ga0115005, IMG submission 87163) | Marine eukaryotic phytoplankton communities from Arctic Ocean - Arctic Ocean - Greenland ARC118M Metagenome | ecosystem: Environmental > Aquatic > Marine > Oceanic | place: Arctic Ocean... | reverse complement strand
TAATCATTACTAATTACACCGGTGTCCATACTCATCTCCCCTGATTTGAAATGCAACGCTATATATCAGTTCAAAAAGAAGATATCGACTCGCCCTTACCTCTCCCACAAAAGGAATTGTCAATTGATGACGTGCGAGATTACATTGAATCCTCCACTAAGGAGATACTTACAAAGCTACCTCCACCACTTCCACATCGACGAAATAAGCATCTTTACCTCTTGGCATCTGTGATACTCTTCTTTACCGTACTTCATAACTCAATGAAAATACCACATACTACAGAGCACTATAAGCAAGCTTACAAAGAAAGCGATGGCTTCTTCAAGGACATTTCAGCACATGTATGGCAAGCTAAGAAGGATCGAGTAAAGAATCAACCTAAACACAATGACAAAGAGCTAGGCCTAAGAAGTAAATACGCAAACCGAAATTCACCTTCGACGTGGTACCAACATAACTGGCAGGCGAATTTCCATTGTGCCGCAGAGAGAAGAGTTGGAGGAACTTCAGAAGGTTCAAAATACGTTTGTGACGTTCATCGAATTATTCCTTCCAAGGAATGCCTTGTTTATTCGTTTGGAAGGGGAAGCCCCAATTCTCGAACTTTTGATTTTGCATTTGAACAAGACTTATTAAGAGAATTAGGTGGGCCTGGATCATGCGAAATTCATGTTTTTGATCAAAGGCTTGGAGATTATGGTGGTGATGTACCAGAAGGAGTCACTGTTCACAACTGGGGATTAGAGGGTGAAATAGATGCTCCCAGGGCGAGAAGGGGATTCATGACACTGAAGGAAACTGTGCACCACCTTGGACACGAAGGAAGGCACTTAGAAATCATGAGAATTGACTGTGATGGATGCGAGTGGCATACGTTCTCAGAATGGGTATCATCTGGCGTGTTGCCACGACAACTGCTGGTTTCTCTGCACGGTGCTCCGAGAAATGAAGATGAATTGTTTGAACTGATGGAGAAACACGACCATGTTATTTTTCATAAAGAGGCTGATACGAGATATGGTGGCCTTTGGCAAGAATACGGATTCTTGAAATTAGACCCTTTGTTCTTCAAGAAATAGTCCCAGCGTATATCATGTGAAAAATAAAAAGATAACCTTGTCCCTTGTCATACTGCCAGATCACGGTTTTGTTACAGTATTTAGTATTTCTATATTTGTCGGCATCTAACTTGGCACTTCTTGGAAATATCTCCACAATACTGAAAAGACTGCTCCCTGAATTGCATTTGTAAGCAGACGCGTCTGAAGCCCACGGCCAAACAGACCTGCCCAACCATCCTGCTCCAAAATCATTGCCACTGCACCCTTGTAGGTCATCTCCTCACCCTCTTCATTCACGCCAGCAGTCTGTTTTGTCGTTTTGATAACTCTCAAACTATTCGAGCACACATCGGAGACACAGGATGAGGCGCAACCCAGTAGCGCCGATCTACCCAATTTCATGAGAAGTAAACCCTCCACGACTCCACTCCCATCAGCAGCTGTAGTTTGAACTACTGGTAGCACATCATTTAGAAAATTATACGTCAAAAACCACGGAAAATGACCAACAGCTGTCGCCGCAGCACTCGCAACTGCTCCTCTGTACAATGGCGCAGGCCCAATGTCCTTTACACTCTGATACAATTCTTCTAATCCTTCTTTCCCCTCTACCTGCATCACAGTCTTGCTGGTATCAACCGGCATAAGCACAATTCTCCAGAGGCCGGCGCAAATACTTCCACATGCTGTCTTGAGTGGAAGAGGCAAGGCTTCAAGTTCTGGGATGGAATCCAACAGCGCCAAAATGCCAACATTTGCTGCCTGAAATTTGACAATGATGAGAAGAATGATTTTTGCATAATCTCGTGCAGGACGTACGTGTATATTGTACACAATCCACACAACATGAAGAGTCTACCTTGACAAACTTACCGTGTCTCCAAATCGAGTCAATGGCCCTTGAATCAATGCAAACGGTAACCCCTGATACAATCGCCCAACACCACCTTCTTCGTAAAGACTACTCAAGGAAGATCCCAATGTCCCTCCATACCTATATTGATAATTCATGGATGTTCGAAGCCACATCAGTGAAAGTACCTGGAAAATAGACGCCGTAGCTCCTGCTTTTCCACCAGAGATTGCTTTCTTGGCAGATTGCTGTAATATCTTTTGGGCAGACGGGAGTTCCTTTGCTGACGCAGATGCAGCAGCCATAGTTTCTGCATTTGCTGGAGCATTAGATAGAACAATAGAAGAAGCAGCGATTGCCGCAGTTGAAACGAATACTCTGCGAGACGAAATAAGGCCCGATTCAATTGGAATTAACTCGGGTACAAGTAGTTTGTCAAAGTTTCCTTTTTTTTCTTCCATGATGCTCGTCGTTGCTGCGTCAGTCTGGAGAATAGATTCTTGCAAGGAAGAGTACCGGTATGTTTTACATGCTTGTGACGGAAGAACGAATGCTTCTGAGATCGTAAGTCGAGTTGCAAATGCAACCACAAGGATGATAAAGCTGTTTGCAGTCATTTTTATTCCTATCTCCTTCCTTTATTTGAACTGACTGGAGCTATCCTCTGTTGTAGGTTGATGTGTGATCTGCGATTGTGTGATCTGACTTGTGATTTGTAATGTGATTTTGACATTGACCGCTTGATGATTGAAGATATTCTTGGAAATTTGATGTTCGATCGATCCGTGCAGAATAATTGAATATCTGAACCCCCAACGAAGGGGGGACGAATTAAGGAAAAGACCGAGAATGGAGATCGAAAGAGAAAAATGAGCCACGAAATCTGTAACCCCCCGCGCCACGTAACCAATGAAAAAATCAGAAAAAATAAACTGGTGGCTTCCAATGATGCTTTTCGGAGGAGTCCCGTTGCCCGTCTTTCTTCCTTTGCACCCTTTGACCTTCTCCCTTATACTCATACTACTGTACCCACCTTGCTGTCGCTTGCCGTTGACATACCCATTTCACTACTACAACTGATCTATCATGTTTTTCGGAGGAGACCCTTTTGAACACTTTGCTCATGCAGGCATGGGAGGCGGAGGCGGAGGAGGCCGCGGTAGAGGACCACCCAAAAATGTTGATACTACCAAGCTTTACGAGACTCTTGGAGTAAGTACTTTGCAGTATCGATAGCTACTAGCTCCTTGTTTGACTGCGTCGATTCCTCGGAATTAATTTTTGAGTGTGACATGTCCCAGATCATTACGATATCTTAGGACGAGGTGAATGTACTATAATATAATGCATTGATGAATTGAAGGTGCATTTAGTTGCATTTCAGGACGAAATTGCAAAATTCACTGACGGGTCCTTGACTTTGCAGCCAGTCATGGTTGTCTTAATTCTTGTCCAGCCTTTTCAACTTACGTCGCTTACATGTACCATCCAAATCTAACTTGATATTTCACCCGTCCTACTGTACTACTTTCACAGATTGAAAAGTCAGCAGACGCGAAAGAAATCAAAAAGGCATATAGAAAGCTCGCCGTAAAACACCACCCCGATAAAGGCGGAGACGAACAAAAATTCAAAGAAATATCTGCTGCGTACGAAATCCTTTCTGATGAAGAGACTCGTACCAAATACGATAAATATGGTCTTGAAGGACTCGACAACGAGGGTGGACCCGGCGGTGGCGGAGCCCATGATGATATCTTCAATATGTTCTTTGGCGGCGGAAGAGGAGGAGGAGGAAGAAGAGCTGCGCCAAGAAAGGGGGAAAGTATCAACCATCCAATCAAGGTTTCATTGGAAGATTTGTACAACGGCAAGACTGTCAAATTGGCGATTAATCGTCAGGTCATTATTGGAGAGGCTACCATGTGCGATTCCTGTGATGGTCAAGGTGCAGTCATGGAATTGAGACAGATTGCGCTTGGAATGGTACAGCAGGTACAGCGTAAATGTCCCAATTGTACTGATGGATATAGGTGCAAGACCAAAAAGGAGCGCAAGGTATTGGAAGTTCACGTTGAGAAGGGAATGAAGAATGGACAAAAGATCACCTTCAGAGGAATGGCCGATGAGAAGCCCAACATGGAACCTGGTGATATCAATTTTATTGTTCAGGAGAAAGAACATGATTTGTTCAAGCGCAAGGGAGCGGACCTCCTCATCACAAAGACCTTGAGCTTGAATGAGGCGCTTTGTGGATTTGAATGGTCCGTCACACATTTGGATCAGAGGGAAATTGCAATCAAGTCAAGACCTGGTGAGATCATCAAGCCTGAGACTATTGGGGGAAAGCCTTTCGTCAAGGCTGTCAGCAACGAGGGTATGCCTTCAAAAGGAAATCCTTTTGTCAAGGGTAATCTGTACGTGCTCTTCAGAGTAGAGTTCCCATCTGACGGCGACCTCGACGAGAGTACCGTCAGTGCATTGAAGAAGACCTTGCCAGACGCTGCAATGGCTTTGGACTATGACGAGGAAGAAGTTGAGATTTGCCATCTTGATACTGCCGATGTTCAGAACTTTGGAATGGGAGGGATTGAAGCTCATAGTGAATCGCACGATTCTGACGACGAAGATGGCCAACAGAATGTCGAGTGTCGTCAGTCATAAGTTGTTCCAATAACGTTAGATTTTGAAATAGTATTATAACAAATTATTTATTTTGTCTGCAATTATGAATGATTTCTTCATTAGTGCTCATAAGTGCAAGTCGTCGCCATTAACTACAGTGTTTGTATCTGATTTCGACTTTTAGACGTACTAAAGGTATCGGCGTTTACTAAAACGTATAACTCAGTTTTATAAATAGTTTTCTAAATTGATAGTCACTTCACAAATAACACTCTAGCTAGCTAGTTTCTAGCGCGCACAAGCCACACGTCTCTGGACAATTCCTTGCCACCACCTTCTTTGCACATCTGAATTTCTTTCTTTTTGGATTCTTGCCGGCCCAAGAACAATTGATAAACCCCTTGTGTTGAAAGCTTAAATCGTCTCGACAGCACTTTGCACCGCAAGTGCTCTTACAGTGATCTGATACACCGTAAAGTGCGCAACGGTTAGCTGCATCTGCTTTAACCCAATTGCAATCCTTGTCCTCTGACGCATTGAAACGAAACGACGTGTTATCTTCACAATCGCAGTATCCGCAGGTAGATCTACAGGACTCAAAAACTCTTTTTCCACCATGTACAGTATCCATTTTTGAGCATCGCAACTCTTTGTTCTTCTCTCCAGCCCATGGACAATTTTTACCATCCCTATGTCTGAACTGATATTCGTCGTCATCTTCACATCCAAGATCAGCTCCTCTACTGAGTTTCAAGTTGGAGCACATGTCATCCATCATGGCATGACAGTGCATTGACTGAAATTGATTAGTTTGAATAATTGGTCGAAGAAAACGATGCTCTGGTGCTCCGGTATCATTTCCTACGACGCATCCAGACGTTTTCAACGCAGCGTAAGACACTTTTGAGCATTGGGGGCATGAATTGCCTGATAGATCGACGTCGCTGATTTCGTGAATACCATAGAACGCAGTACTGCTATAATCTGCGTTGCATGTCTTCTCTTGATCTAGAACCATATCTACATCACCAATGCGTTGGTTTAAAGTTTTAATGTCAACATGGCTGTAACAAGGGCAAACAGATTTCCTCAAAGTGTTGGTGCAAGCATCTTGAAGCACTTCCAAGCAAGAATTCGCTTGTTCTTCATTCAAATCAGTGTTTTCCGAACCATTGCCGCGACAAGAATTGTTCGTGACCTGTAATGAGCGATACTGGATTTTGTCCAATAACACAATATCTTCAGTGTTATCACCGGGCCAACTCTCAAGATGAAGAGGAGCGTAGTTAATCTCAAAAGAACCATTCACGTTTCGGCATGAACTTGCTCGGTGATAATCGAATGGTAGAAGACCATTTTCCTCGATCTCCAAGAACGGAAGATCCCCCGCAGAAAAACATGGGCAGGCTGACTGAACGACGAGAGGATGGAAGGATTGAAGAGCACTTTGTAAGAGAAGAAATCCCTACCGGTAGAACAAGAACACATTGTGACTGCCGTTTTTAATTTCCACATACCTTAATCGCAGGAGAAGATGACGAGACGTAGCATGCATACTGCAAAGAAAAGAATAATATTTTGTAGAGATGACAACGTGTAGAAGAATTCATCATGAATTGTGGTAGAATTAGGGCTTTATGATAATCAATCAGTACTGTCTTGGGAAGCCGACTACTGACAAATAAGGGAATCTTATCTAGACTAACGGGCCCAGACTAACTAACTCCAAACAAAAAATGAGAAATCATCAGACTTCAATTGCCTCAAATTGCTAAAATAGCAAGAATAAAAACTAAACAATTAAATTGGCGAATTTTGGAACAACGAGTCAGTTCGAATTGTACTTTGAACGGCTCGAAAGAAATAGTCGTATTTCAACGGCACCAACATAATACACAAAGTTAGTAGTTCCAGATTCAATGCTTGCCCACCTTACGGGTCTGCGATAGATGCCGCCTGCATGCGAGCACGGATCATAAGTCCAGACTGGATAGATGTAACATGAAGACTAAACTGCACGCGGGACATTGCACGGCATTGCACGGCATTGCACGGGATGCTTTTACTTGAGAAGACAGACCAATCCCGACTTTTTACAATCCCGATTTATGATCCTCGCTCGCCTGCTGCCATCGATATTTTTCAATCAAAGCTAACTTCAATGAATTAGAAGACACGAACAAACACGTGGTGGCTCTCCTATGTTTTCTGGCTAGATGTGCTGGGAATTGCCTACCTTTAATTTAAATGCCCAGAATGCAACAAGAGAAAAAGAGCATCAGCTGCCTCTGCATTCACGTGTTCACCCGCGAAAGTGGTTATTACTGATTACTGCCTGAGATCGAGAGAGATGATTCGAAGATCAATCATCACCGTCATTCAAGTCGCAAGTAGTAATTATTATAGGTCTCAAAACCTATAAATGAAATCATCATCACAGTGTATACTGGTATACGTGTTCTGGTACACCTCACTCTTCTTCCATCTTCTTCCACGTGTTGTCGATTGTTGCGTTCAAACAATCATCTGTCATCTGTACTCAGGTACTACTACTGACTACTGACTGCACTATCAAATAATAGTCAACGTCAACTATAATGTGTAAACCAAAAAAAGGTCAAACGGGCAAGAAAGATTCATCTGACCAACGTAGAAATATGCCTTTGACAAGACGAGGAAAGCGTGTGAAACAAGCATGTTTACCACAGACAAACCAGCAGACCACACAAATTTCAAAAGTTACATCCAGTTTGAGCAAGAAACACGCAGCAGATGGAAAGTCAGGAGGTATTGAGGCGATAATACCTTCACTTGTAATTGTAGTTGTTTTAGCTTTTGCTTACATCGCCAAGAGTGGCTTCAGAGGACGTGTGTCAGTCGCTGGTATAGACCTGGGCACTACGAATAGTGTAATTTGTGTCCAACATTTGGCACAGGGCGGTGAGATACTACATTGCTTTGAAAATTTGCTCGTCTTATGAACTGTTCATCTAACTTTAATTTTCCTAACTTGTCCAGTTGGTAAAATTGAATGTATCCCTGACCCTTTCAACAATTCTCCCATTGTGCCATCTGTGGTATCATTTATAGACCCTCACCATGCGTATGTGAGAAAAAATAAAGACGAAATCAGTGGTTTGAATCCTCATCCTGCTTATGTAAAAGTTGGAGCTGCTGCGAAGCAAAGGATAAACTCGCATGCCCATCATACATTATATCACGCAAAACGCATCTTAGGCAGGTCATTTCACGATGAAGCAGTCAAAGAACTATCTAACGAAGTTGAATTTGAAGTAATTCAAAACAAAACAGGCGTAGCATTTCTTGTTCCATTCCATGCTGATGAGAAGGATGGAACATCTACAGAATCAATCGCAGTTTCTCCTCACGGGGTAGGTTCCTACGTAGTGAATCATTTGATACAAATGACCAAGGAATACCTTGGTCACGACAATGTGAAGAGTGCAGTCATTGCCGTTCCTGCCAAGTTTGACCAAAAACAGAAAGAAGAAACTGTACAAGCTTTCAAAAATGCAGGTATCAGCGTTGCAAGAATATTAGAGGAACCAGTCGCTGCAGCATTGGCATACGGATTACAAAAGAAGACAAATGTAGACTATATTCTTGTGTACGACTTTGGCGGAGGAACGCTTGATGTAAGCATGTTGCAAGTATTTGACGGTGGATACGTGGAGGTTATGGGCAATGACGGGGATGTTCACTTAGGCGGAGCAGACTTTGACGCGGCTGTTGCTCACTCCCTTCTCGAAGTCAACAATGGACTTGGCGGAAAAGTTGTAGAGAAAGTCAGCAACACGTTGCAGCATATTCAACAAAAAATGGAAAAAGAGCATGCGTTTGGCGAAGAAGATATGGAAGAATTATTGGCTACGCAGTGCCACAGGTTGATCGAGACTCCATTATGCACCATTTCTTCATTCCACACGATTGGAGAGAAGATAAAGATTGCTCTATCATCGCAATCGAGCAGCAGCGCCGAATCCACATGTCTTGGGCTCTCGTCCCATCATGAACAAGTTCCAGACACAATTGACGATTTTTGCAAAATGCTAGAACCTGTCAAGTTATCTCTGTCCATGTCTGAATATAACTCTGCATGCGCGCCATTATTTGAAAGATCCCTCATCCCCATCAGTCGTCTTCTCCAAGACCTGGACCTTGTAGCGGAAGAAATTGACGAAGTTGTAATGGTTGGAGGAACCACAAGAATGCCCCAGGTTCGTGAATTAGTAAAAAAAGAGCTTGGTATAGAGAACTTGAATACATCTATCGATCCAGACTTGACAGTTGCATATGGTGCAGCATCAGTAATTGACTAATAATTATGATTCAAGAATCTTTTCTTTTACAAGCTGGTAAAACCGATCAACGCTTCAGATCTTTCTGAAAGCATATCCAAATCTTCCACATATTATCGAAGGGACGCTATTTTAGAAGACCCCGCCCTTTCCATTCCAAACAATAAAAGTCTTCGTTGTATTTTTATAAGATGGACCATACCGTTCACCTGCTAACAAATGATGGGAGGAAGAACGCCCTCGCATACTCAGCATTGAAGTATTTCCGATTCAAATTTTAGAGAATCTCGCGTTCTACGTGAGGCCGGTTATTCCGAACTCTCAAAAGATTCGTTGGTAAACCTTTTTAGTCGCAACTTTTCAGTTACAAATTGGGTGTTCATGACGAGTCGGGGTACCGGTAGTTAGGTGAATCTCGCTCGGTCGTCGCTCGCTTCTTGAATGTAATCTGATTGTCTGCTGGTTGACGACTTATTCCGCGAAAAGACTTGTAGCCGGTGTTCATCATGAAACAGCCGGGAGTAAAACTCAACGCCCGGCAAATTTTTTAATTGGACAGCGAAGAAGAAGTCGAACAACAAAAACACTCACTTTATTTGAGCAAAATAGTGTCTTTTGATGGGATGGCTAGAAAAATATACTGTACCAGATTGAAGATGTGGGATAATATACTAGTATAATCTCTTATCTCAAAATCGCTCTGACGACGTTTCTAGCACATGATTTGTTAAACTGTATAATAGTTAGATTATTCACAATACGATCGAGAATAACTTATTATTCGTTCATTTATTAAAATGATTCTCAAGCCCAGCAGCATCGATCTCTTTCTAGACAATGTGCTTTTCATTAGAAAGGAACAGGAAAATTGGCGTAGAAGAGAGGAGACAATTAGTTCGAGGGCAAACAAAAAGACAACAGACATCTCGCAAAGGCTCTACTTCTTACATCACCAAGGAACCTTGAAAATCAGTGTTGCAAGGGAACTTGATAAGCAAAAGAGCGATATGCCTAGCGAGACTTACAAAGTTGAACCTCGAGATCCTACAAATAGTCAGCTTGCATCATATCACTATGGGGTGTCGAAGCTTCGAGACGAACTTATGAGGACCAAAGAAATCGAGAATCGAAGCAACAGCTATACTTTACCTCAAGATCTTACAGATAGACAGCTTTCATTGTACAAAACAGGGGTGTCGAAACTTCGCAATGAGCTGAAGAAATGCAAGAGCCACGACATCCCGTCGTCTATGGGTATTTACAAGATTTCGAGCAGAAGATGTATTTCTTCGGATGCTCACAGTACCTCGAGGGCACAGCGTCAAGTTTCTAAAGTATCTATTGAGAATCTTAGTAGAAAATTGCAGGAGGCGCTCAAGAAAAGGCAGCATTTGAATTCCGATGAGATTCAAATGCAGGCCAAACGCAAAACAGATACCCAGAATGGACAGCATTTACTAGAGATTGATCTACGCCATGCCGTATTGCAGGAGCTTCAAAATGAATGGAAATTTCTCAAAGAAAAGAAGGCTCTAAGTCGTGACGAAAGTGAGGTACTTCACAGGGACGATGTCAAAATACCCGAGCGATCGATGGCGACGAAACAACTTCCTTCCACAGAATAACTTCCCATCGCAGAAGAAAGGGAATACACGTACACCGAGTATCATACTCATAAAATGGGTTGAAATTGGGTAACAAAGCCCTGAGAAAGGCAAGATGAACGATCTCTACCAGGTACTCAGCATGCATTCGAAGACGACATTGTGTTGATTGTGTTCATAGTTTGGTCGATCACTTCGGATGCTCACTATACGGAGAACTTTATACGTTCAAATCAAATATATAAATCTATTAATTCAAAAAGAACATATTGAACATTGCTTATTATGTCTTTACACAGCTTTCAAGGCGAAAGGAACAGTATTGGGCTGCCTAGTTGTCGCAAGAACTCTCTCCCAAGTACGACCTGTTGTTCTCATCATACGAGGAGATGTAGCCACCAAGTTAGGAATTGGCAATAATACCATCTTATCCTTGCAAAGGCCAACAGAAAAGCCAGTAAATCCCGCCATTGCTCCGTGGACGGCATTCTGCGCTAGCTGCGAACAATATAGACTATCAGCAGCATTCGCAGGCACACTCCTTACCATGTAACTAGGATCAATGTATTTGACAGTAGCAGTCTCGCCCATTTTCTTGAAATAATTCTCTGTGGCTTTCTTCATGAACTCACCAATTGCTGGTAGTTTCTTATTACCACTGGCATCAGTCTCGGTCGACGTCCCCAACAGCTCTTCTCCCGCCCCTTCAGCGACGACAATGACCGCAAATCCCTTTTGCTTTACACATTTGTAAATATGAGGGAGGCACCCAATATCTCCTTCTAAGACAGTAGGAACTTCAGGAACTAGACACAAGTCGACATCACCAGATCCTAGAGTAGCAAATGCCGCGATGAAACCAGAAGATCTTCCCATCAGCTTCACAATTCCGATTCCATTTGGAAGGTTACAAGATGCCTCAACCTTTGCGCAACGGATCGCATCCTGGGCTGCCTCAACGGCAGACTGAAATCCAAAACTGCGATCAATATAATCTACATCGTTATCAATAGTCTTGGGGATTCCGGCAACTGAAACGTTAAGCCCCTGTGAAAGTGATCATCAGTCTACTAGCATGAGAATTGCACTTTAGACAATAGTAAAATTTGCTTACCTTGGCCATACATCCTTCATGAATTCTAAATGCGCCGCGGTGAGTACCATCTCCTCCAATCACGTACAGTTGTTTGATATTCATCTTCTCAAGGAAGCCTACAATCTTATCCAAGTCAAATCCACCTCTAGAACTGCTCAAGACAGTTCCTCCTTTGTGATGAATGTCCTCAACAAATTCAGGAGTCAACTCAATTGGAGGATATGCAAGATCATAGAAACCTTTGTATCCACCGCGAATACCATAAACCTTTCCCTTGATGCCATACATAAATATAAGGCTGTTTGTAATCTCTCTGATGACATTGTTTAAGCCGGGGCAGAGACCGCCGCAAGTAATTATCGCCGCATTAACAGTCTTTGGGTTGAAGTGAAGGAACTTACGTGGTCCAGCACGAATGAATGCCTTGGTATGCCCGTCTTGTCCAGGCTTGCGAACAATATCGGCAATAATGCACTCGTTTGTTGCAATAAGCTTGTTGTACGAAGTACCAACTTTCTCGTGGTCATCATCATCACGAGAATGGTTGCTGTCTTGTGTACTGAACGCCTTGAGGAATCCTGGCGCAGCCTTGGGTGCAGGAGTTGAGTTGTAGTCGGTATCTTGCATAACATTCACGAAGCCCTCTGGTGCTTCTGAATCAAACTTTTTACTCAAATGTTCAACCTCCCATAGGTAGACCTGGTCAATCTTTATATCACTTATCAAAGTCCCCAAAGGCGCCGTTTCAGTAAGGGGTACGATGTTCTTGTTCTTGAGCGAAGCTCGCTTGGTCTGCTGAAGTTTGTAGAATGCGTTCTTTTTTGCTTCAATTATCTTTTCCTTCCTCTCTGCTTCTTTCGACTGAAGACGAGATGCAATGGCTGCCGTCACTGCAATCCCCGTAAAGAGAGCAATGCCAGTAAAAGACGCAGTCTCTTGTTTACAACAAGAACCAGCCATATCGATGATACAAATGTGATACCTGGTATAAGAATTCTGTTGATGGTGAATGACGATAATGTGTTCGGTGTTTTGATGGAAGAACAAATAAATTACGATATCCATGGATGGATCCAGAAAAAGAAGAAGAAAGGGAAAGGGGGGATGGTTTACTCGCGGTAGTAGTAAAGGTTTGAGAATAATTGAGATGATGCTTCATTGATTCTTCGATTCTTCAGCGAGAACCCTGGTAAAATCGGCAAAAGGAGAATCTTAGAATGCTCCGAATGCTCAATATTGAATGAATTTCAAACATTATCACCACTTGCAATCGTAACTTCTGTGCTTGAAAATTTAAAACAGTATCCGAGAGCAGAGATTGTTGTGGTGCATTAATACTCCCGCCTTCTCCATACAGTACGCGGCAAGAAGTGTGAAGTGAGGTTTCTCCTCAGCCCTCGGCGTAGATTGTCATCACTGCCTTTACCTTGGTTGATAGATTGAGGAGGGAGGTAAAATCAGCTTTCTGAAACTGGGACTAAGATGTTGGTGCTCTACTATCCCATATCCACGACTAACTAAATAGAGATACGATTACCTAAAGCTAGCTGAGTGGGTGGTAAAAATCCACATAAATCCAAATTCGAATACATGCGCCTGTTTTAATCACACGGAATGAGAAAGCAAGCACAGATCTGGCCTCTTTGAATAATAGAAAGCATTCTGTTCCTCAACGGAAACTTCACCGGCGGAATTCATTCCACGTACCGTAGATCAGAACTGATAATACCACTGAAATGCCCTCAAAATATCCCACCGATAACCCAGCAAATGCAGTTCAAATATTTGCGTCAGTTACAAGATACCAAGCCCAATAAATAAATAACAGTCAAACTGAGAAACTACTACTAGTAATGACATATTTGTGGCTACGTGGTGTATTAATATGTATCGTTTTTATTCAAAATATCTTCGAGCAATACAAAATTGTCTATGCTATATATTTTGGTCCACAAAGGTTCTTCAAAATACACATGAACATTGTACACTCTACAAGAGGTAGTTGGTGGTGGTTCTCAGCAATATTGTGTAGATCAATGCGTGTAAAACGTGCTGTCGACGCAGAAGACAGGAGTTTGCTCGGGAATGATAAATTTAAAATACTACACTACACTACAACACGTAGTAAAAAAAATACCGCAATTTAAAATTTCAGATCCAAATAAATAGAACCCCCCTACGTGAACTAGAGTATCATGGATAGCTAAGGTGTGACTTTATGTGATTCCGAATGGATTACTTTCTAGAATAATGAGATCCATCCTGGCCGCTATTATTGTTACTTGGATAATACGAAGTCGGTTCCGATGGCAAAGATGGTATATTTGATAACATTGAGTCACCAAAATTCATTGCCCCCATAGAGTTAGTAGAACTATATTGTTCTTGCTCATGACTTGGAGGGTTCTCTGACCCATATTGTTGAGGATGAGAGAAAAAGGTAGTCGAATCCGGTTGCTCTTGGTAAGAGTACTGAGGCTGATCGTATCGAGGCTGATCATACAGAGATATTTTGTGCATGGAGCTCGAATTAACATGTTGATCATCATTCTCGTGTACGTATTGATCATTCGAGGAATGCATGTTTGCTTCCTCATATTGATATACCATCTGTTGAGGAGAACTTTGATCATGACCAAGTGGAAAATTTACGTCTGGCTGACCAAAAGTTTCATTGTGATGGTCATCACTGCTTTTTACGGTCAAATCAAGAGAAGCCTCGTTCTGGTTCCGTTCTGCCTCCTCTTGCTCCATCCGCAGACGTTCCTCTTCTTCCTTATTTTTGAGTTTCTTCTCCTTCCGCCGTTGCTCTGCAAGTTTTCGCTTTTCTGTTTGAAGTTGCTTCTTTTCAGCTTCCTCTTTCTCTGTCTTCTCACGCTCGGCACTTGCGATGGCATCGTAGTCAATTGGCGTAGCTCGCTTTCCACAGATACGAGTATGAGTAACAAACCTACCTTGGCAAGCGGGGCAGTCGCTTTCTTTGGACCAAGCCACATCATCTGCACCATCTTGTTCCTTTGATTTCATTTGCAGAGTGCTGCCACTACCGTCGGCTTGACCAATCTTCTCCAGAAATTTGACAGTCAATTTCTTGTCAATGGATGCATTGATGACGAACTCAATATTACCTTGCTTCCTGCGCGGAATCTTGATTGGTTCATCATTCATTTTCAGCTTCGCTTCTTCAATCAAAGACTGACGGCGTTCAACTGATTCCTTGTCAGCTCCCAATTCCTTCTTCACAGCATCATAAGATGGCAATGCTTTCATTAGATCAAATATGGTTTTTGGATTTGAGCTGTCATCGCCCCCCCCCTCCCCTGGTTTGTTCTTCTCCTTCTCAGTAACTGATTTGACGCGAAGATGTACTTGAGGACGACACGGAGCTACATTTACGACAGAATTGCGCCATTCATCACCATCATTCCCAATGACATCAACTAGCTCGTCCTGCATACTCATTTGTAGTACCATTTTGAGCTCTGCTTCGTCCTGTTTGCCCTGCAATTTCGTATTAGAACTGGTGGTTTGACAGAAATCTCCTTGTTCAATATGACTGTCTACAACTTGATCTAATTCATCTTCATCTTCTATGTACGCGATGTTGTTGTCAATGACAAGGTACCCAGTTGGGTACATTTGTCCCGCCCAATCTGTAGCAAGCGTCGGTGTCATTTCAAAGCAATCGCCTGCGTGGGTTGACATAAGAAACCTTCCAGAGTTTGAAGTCATGATGCTATCATCGTAGATCAGGTTGCATATTCCCTCAGATTTCTTTGGAGCGAGTAATTCAAAAGAAGGGAGTTTATTCCCTCCATCAAACTCAATCTTTGACACATTCCAAAATTGAATATGTTCCTTCATATCAACTGGCTCTCGAAATGCGCTTGGTACAGATACAATATACAATTCATTCAACAAGTCAGGCATTTTACCTTTTTCTGAACGCATTTTTTCATATTTGCCGCGATGGGTCAATTCGTCCGTACGCTCTAGTATTTGTCCCCAATGTTCTTGTTTTCCTTCATCGATACCTTCACTTTGATCGCTATCAATTCGCATAAAAAATATATCTTGCCAAACAATTGAATGACCGTGCAAACTAACACCTTCTCCGTATGCTCCAAGTAATTGTAAACCATTTGTTCTATAGACTCTGACACCCCCCTTGGCATTCGCTGCTATTGTAAAGTCTCCATGCGGACTTTGATTGATGGCCTCAACTGCAATAATCTTTGACCCAGATGATTTTGTGGGCACTTTCGTTCTGTGAAGAATGTGATAATCCTCATCGAGAACCATTAGCTCCTGCATGACTGCTGGTGTTGTTTCGACGGTGGTCGTTGTGGATGTGGTTCTACAGGGTGGACCATGAGTCAGAAAGACACCAATCACATGTCCACATTCCAACTTGTCGAATATGGCCATTGCTTTACTTCCGATTATGCATTCTTTCCATTGTGACACTGACGACGACGCCGATGTCGATTCAATCTCATTGGCTATCTCTGCGACTTCCTTGATCTCCTCCATAGGCACGACATTTGTGAATTCTCCAGTAATGGTATTGATTTTCAGAATGGGAGAAAATAATTCTGGCCGCTGCCTTTGCGTTTGATATTCGTGCTGCAATTGATCTTTATGATTCCCAGTATCATTGTCATTGTCGTTATCACTGTCGTGATCTTCTCCATCGCCTTCATTATCACCATCAATAGAATGGCAATTGGACTTCAAGTGCTCACTCCTAACATTTTTGATTGGAAAGAAAGCAAAACTGGCAAGGACGAAATCACCCCCACGATTTCCATTTAATCTCATGGGAATTCCCCTATTCATCCTCTTTTCTTCCAGACCATCCCATCCAAGTATTCTTTCAACAGCACTGGTGCTCACTTCTTCCTCCCCTTCTTCGCTATCTATATACCAGGGCCAAGTCATGGTCCACTGAATCTCATTCTCAAACGAAATACACTCAATCTCCATCCTAGTCGCAACAACGACCCGCTTAGTATGCGGCAATAACACAATTGTCTCAATCGCATTCGATCGATCAATGGAACTCCCAACAATAGCTTGACTCCTCCCAATCCTCTTCTTTTTCTTCTGCCTCCCTATGGGATTTAACTCGGCAAACCGCCTTGATGCCGAAGATTGCAGTTTATGAATGGGCAGGAATGTGGGTAGAGTTGCATAGAGAGTAATATGCCCTCCCGTATCACCAATGGCAAGTTGTCCGGAAGAGGAATGAGAGTTGTTGATGACAGTGGGACAGGTGAGTCCCGACATGACAATATATTCTTCATTGTTGTAGTCTGGGTGAACGGGCAGAGTTCGAAAGGTTGGTTCAGGGAGATATTTCATACGGCAGCCTGCTGAATGTGGAATTACGACTTTTCCGGAGCCATCTTGTGGATGAGTTATAGTTGGTGGGATAAGACCGAGGTTCCGTGGATGATAGAGTGCATAAGGTCTACTGTTGATGTTGATGTTGCTATTGCCAGAGTTCACCGCTGCGCCATCATTTGCGGCAAGAGAATTGGCATGAGCACTAGCACTAGCACTAGCATGAATGGAAGGATTTCCATTGGTTGAGTGCAGCGCGGCAGGCAGCGATGCAAGCATTGGAACGAATGAGGTATGGTGCGTTATCGTGTGCATCACATCCACTTGCGCCTTTTGAGATTCCTCTTGGACTTCTTTTCGGTTCTTGTCACCACTGATGCTACTGCTATTACTTCTATCCTTGGAATTTCGCGAGGCTGGAGCAGATTTTGACTTTCCTGGTTGCGATGATCGGTCAGCAGCAGTAGGGACGGGAGACCGACGATTGTTTCGTCGCACCGGTGCTGCACTGTTCTGCTTCCGTTTCTTTGGCGGCATTGCTAACTATATTCAAAATTGATATTAGCCTTGAGATATTATTAGAGCAGTGCTTAACTGCTGACTGACTATTGACTGCTGGAATACGTAGTTAGTGTGTGTGGTATGGTATGCAACGAAGATCGATGAGGAGTGTCAGTGTTCAGTGTCTAGCTAGCGTTCAGAATGTGCTGTGGAGCGGCAAGTTCACAACAGCGGCGCCAAGTCTTGAAAGTTGACCTAGGCCTTTCATGAATGATTTTTTTTTGAGAAGGCGCGCCAAGCAAGAAAAACATCGTTTTCAAGACCAACCGGTCATGGATTGTCATTGATTGTCAGGTGGTGTGGTCATGACAAAAAGACAATCGCTTTTAATAGGAAAATAGTATCAATCACATCGCTCACAAAACCAAAGAATATCTAATTTGACACAAAAAGTACGTGAGCTCAATAGTCCACCTTCCACCTCAACATTTACACACCTTTCTACACTACCGTATTATCTTGAACCATGCCCCCCTTTGTGCAAGCAGCCGCATGTGTAGGCCTTGAAGACTTTGGATTTGAAGTAAGCGAGAATGGACAAATCTCCTTTGATACAACTATAGTGACGGATGAAAATGAATGGAAAGAAGATGTGGATGAATGGATGCACTTCTTTCGCCATGAATGGGACTTCTTTGATGTCCGTGGAAGGAAAAGAAACATTCCCACAGCATACCTTATAAAATCATCTAGGAAGAAGGCTTCGAAGAAATCCTTTGAAGCTGCTTCACATCATTCGGAGGGTCTTGGCAAACGTAGCCGTACCAGTCAGATCCCTGCAGCACAGAAAGAATTCTCGGGATTCCCTTTCTTCTCTTGGAAAAAAAAGACCGATTCTTGTGATTCTTCGGCTGGTTCTAGTTCTCGTTACGGGAAGGTTGGACCTATTGATTCAGAAGAATTGATTACCGTCAAGGGATTGTCGAGAAACAACATGCAAAGGACCTTCCCAGCGAATCAACCGGTGCTTGTCATGAATTCATTCAACAGGAGCTCTAAAAATGTCATGAGTACCGGGCTCCTAAAGCAAAAGAAAAGTGCCTTCGTGGCGGCTGTGACAATTTCATCTGATTCGTCAAGATCCTCCTCCTCCCAAAAAAAGTCTGTGTTCAGGAGATTAGGTCGACGTTAATTCCTTTATACCTGGTATGATTATTTACTTGAATATCTATATGTTGACTTTGACGCTGGAACAAGTTGTTGATGTCTTACAATTCAAAACACAAAATTCAAAATACCAGTAAGCAAATATAATTGTAAATACATATAATTAGAACTCTTTCACACTACACACATTCAATATTGTAGTCTTGAATTGATACAAGCTTTTTGTGCAGTGTTGCATCAATACAAAAAACCGTGTCGAAACAAAGTTTACAAAGATATCCACACACAAAGATTTGGACAGATTCGGAAAGTAATCAAAGCGATGAGTCGTTGAAGATATTTCATATTAATATTTAGTTTCAAAGAAGAGTCGGTTGTACATTATTTCAACCTATGCTTTTACTCAATCTCATCATCAAAGTTGTTTGCTTATCAGGCAATGCAATAAGTACATTCCGAAACTACCTATTTCATTCTTTACTTTGCTTTACTGTGCGTATTTAATTTGCCTTAAGTAAGAAAAT
>Ga0115005_10001399_pt1 | contig 19107 bp, 18 predicted proteins | sample ArcOceMetagenome_FD_87163 | JGI IMG/M metagenome (GOLD analysis project Ga0115005, IMG submission 87163) | Marine eukaryotic phytoplankton communities from Arctic Ocean - Arctic Ocean - Greenland ARC118M Metagenome | ecosystem: Environmental > Aquatic > Marine > Oceanic | place: Arctic Ocean... | reverse complement strand
GATTAAATTCTTTTCCGTGTTTATCGAAATGATAGGATAACGAATCATCATATCCCTTTTTATTTGTTTTAAGCTTAAATCTTTTTGCCTTTATTCCAACACCAACTCTAACAGATTCGAAAAAACCAGGATCGATTTTAACCCCTCTATCTAGCACCTGTTTAAATGATTGTTTAATTGCATCTCCAAATCTTCTCCGCCCCATGATAGACATTGATTCATTTGCATTCCGAACCATTTCAGTAACATTTTCGCAAAGTTGAGGAGTTGCAAAAACGGACATAGATAAAAAAAGAAATAAGAAAAATGCTAACCGCCGCATGTTGCATACCTCATTGTTAATTTCTCTAGTCCGTTATCAGAAAGACTTTTAATATTATCTAAAAATTTCTCAGACCCTTTTATTAAATTATTAATTGCAAGTTTTACTGCTTCGACACCACCATTAACGGAGTTTTTCATTTTATCAATAATTTCTAAAACCTTTCCAACTTTTGTAATTTTCGTAATCATTTTCGCCACTGATGCAGCGAGAAGAACTGCTCCAGCTGCAGGATTTAAGATAAATTTTAAAAGCTGATCTCCGCCTAAGTTACCAATAACCGAGCATAAAAGAGTTTTTACAACATCAAATCCGAGATTAGCTAAAACACCTGTTAGTTTCCCTAAATTCTCAGAGAGATTTGTCATAAAGTTTGAAGTTGCCTTCACCATATTAACAGTTGAATCCCAAGCTTTTCCAATGCTCTTAATTGGGCTTTTGATAAAATTCCAAATTCCAGAACCAATATCTGAAACCATTCCACCGGTCCCTTCCCATGCACCTTTAAGGGCTTCCATAAAGCAATCTCCTGCGATGGAAAAATAACTATCATGACTTCCCTTATTGACTATTTTTTCATGATCAGTGAGCCCCGTAATAGGCATATTTGTGAACCCAGGAGCACAGTTATCTGTATCAGCATAAACATTTTTAATAAGACTTAGCTCATTAATTATTCGATTAAAGACATAAGTCTTTTTTAGACTGCTAATCTCATACTTAATTTTAGAATTGATGCTTGATCGTTCAGCTTCATTTAAATTTTTATATAAAATTGCAACTGACCAATTATTATTTTTAAAATGATAAACCATTCCTTGATCAATTTTCAGAAACTTATTTTGAATTTTTTTATCGACATCGACACCAAATTTTATATATATACCAGTATTTTCATTTCTCATGTAAGCAAAATTTGCGAAATAGAACTCTGGCAATACATGGCTAGATAATGACTTAAAATTTTTATTAAAAAGATAATTTTTTATTTTTAAATTTAAATCTGTCGCAGCGTTATTGTATTTTCGCTGATCCCGTAAAGAGACATCAGTATAGTTAAAACTCTTAGCAAAAGTTAATGGTAAAAATAGAATAAATAAAACCGAAAAAAGTAGTAATCTCACCTACTTATTTTATCAGGCTTAATGCATTTAAATTAGATGGAAAATATTTCTCAAAATAATACACTAAAACTATCTAGTACATAGCTTTAACTAACAAATCATCTTCCAAGTCTTAAAATTCTCTTTATTAAATCCAAATTGATAATTTAAATAAGCATAAATGGCTTCAATTATACCTTGATCAATATTAATGACTTGATCATAATCTTTAAAATTTGTTGTAAATGTCTTTTTAAAATTAGTTTTTAAACTAAGAGAGCTTACAAACTCTTCTTGTAATAATTTATTTTCAGATAAATAAACATCTCTCTGAGAACTACACTCAACACAAGAAAAGCCACCATTTTGAGAATCAAAAAGACAAATTTCTTTATCTGAGAGCTCCTTTTCACAAAAAAGACAGGCTTCCGTATTAGGCTGAACTCCAAGATTAATAATTAATTTTCCAAAAAATAAAAAAAGTTGGGATTTTAAATTAAATTTCTCTGAAACAATAGCGTGATCCATATAAAAAAGTGAGTTACTAAGAACATTAAAGATACCTTCTTGATCGCTATCAAACCCGTCTTCTAGGTGTTCCTCAATTGCAATTTTATTTATATATTCCATATAAAAACAGGCAAGACAAAATGCTTGGTAATTTCCACGAATATGGTTCGAAATCCAAATAAGTTGAAATTCCTTGGCCATATAGAGCTCTGATTCTATTTTTTTTCTTCTATCTGCAAGTTCTACAGAAATCATAGCTCCAATTTCAAGAAAGCTTCCCTTCTGATTTTTTCCGCCCCCCATTCCACCATAGAAATAGACAGATAATTTTCTTCCAGACCTAAGCAGCACATTACAAATAAGATCTCTCTCTTTGTAGGGAGTTTTGTGAATAATAATACCTTCAACTTTCATAAGCATAATATAGTAGCTTCCTTATATGATTGGGAATTCTTTTTAGAAAAATATTCAAATATCCATAAATTATCAGCTTTTTACTGAAATAATCTCTATTCATTGTATGAATTTCAAAATCTCCACCATCACGTCCTCCTCGTCCAACCATTTGTAAATAAAAATCGAGGTTATTCACTTTATAAGTAAAAATGATTCTCTTTATTGCAGGTAAATTAACACCATGACTTACGACACTTGTAGCAATAATGAAATCGAGATTCGATGTAAGGTTTAATTTTTCAACAAACTCTTTTGCTTCTCCTCCAATGCAAGATAAGACGTGATAGCCCATTTTTAAAAGGACATCCTCCAAGGACTTAACTTCTTCTCGGTACTGACAAAAAATGAGTGTCGTTCTCTTTTTTACATAAAAAATTTCATCATGAAGAAAATTTTTATTTATTTTTGGGTAATAATAAATTTTATTTGGATAGTTCTTAAGCTCCTGGTTTCCCATATTTAATTGAATAATATTTTTATAATTATAACTAAGGTCCATGACTAATCTTTCTTTCAACTCTTCTCCAAGGGTTGCTGTTAAAAAAATAATGGGATTTCCAAGGGAAGTTACTTCAATAAAAAATTCAAACATCTTTTCTCTAAAGCTATCACCCCAGTAATAAAAAAGATGAAACTCATCTAAAATAACTAAATATTCATCAAGCTCATAATTCATAATTAATTCTGGAGTTGAGACAATTAGTTTTGGCTTTATTTTTTCGATCTCATTAAGAGATTTACAGTCTCGAATATTGAGAGAGTGAATATTTTTTTTCTGTGCAGCGAGGTAGACCTCATCACAAAGTGCTCTGAGAGGAAACACAAAACAAATTTTTCGATCAGTTTTTTTAATGGCCCATAGTAATTTATAAGTTTTCCCCCACCCTGGCGGAGCGGTTAAAATCAAGGCATCTTCATAATCAAGGGAGTTAATAAGCTCAAGCATAGTGAGCTATATTCATCAGTCGATAAAACATAACAAACACAAATCATTGAAATTACGATAAATCAGTGCTGTCTTTTGTCAATTTTGTCACTCACAAGATGACATTATGAATAAAGTGGCGTAAATACAGCTTAAAGGAATATATTATGATCGATAAAATAGAAAAAATACTTGATGAACAAATTAGACCGGCCCTTGCTAGTCATGGTGGCGATATTGAAGTTGTAGATTTTGATAACAATAAACTATTTGTTAAATTAAGTGGTGGATGCCAAGGGTGTTCATCTTCTAAAGCAACTTTGAAAGATGGAATTGAGAGACTTCTTGTTTCTAAATTTCCAGGAATTGTTAATGAAATTGTTGATCTAACTGATCATGCTTCAGGTGACAGTCCCTTTATGTAGTTAGCTGCTCGGAGATATTCATTCGAGCTCTTACTTCATTTACTAATTTTAAATCTATCTCTGCAATTTTTAAATTTTCTCCATCGTCACACTCAGCGATCACCTTTCCCCAGGGATCAATAATCATAGAATGTCCATAAGTTGAAATTTTCTCATTATGTTTTCCATACTGTGCAGAAGCGACAATATAGGATTGATTCTCTATAGCACGCGCTCTTAATAGTATTTCCCAGTGGGCCTTACCAGTTGGTACTGTAAAGGCGGAAGAAATACTTAAAATATTGACTCCAAGCTTATGATATCTTCGAAATAATTCAGGAAATCTTAGATCAAAACAAATACTTAAGCCTAAGTTAAAGTCACCAAAATTAATTGTCTTTAAGCTTTTTCCAGAGGAATACACTCTCCCCTCATTTAAATTTGTCTGTTGATTACCTTCAGTTAAATTGACAGAAAATAAATGAATCTTATCATATAAACCTAATTCAACTCCTTTTGGAGAAAAATTATAACTTCGATTAAAGACTTTACCATCGACAAGAGTTGCTGCTGAGCCACCTAGAACAAATACATTATGCTTTATTGCAATATTTTGAATATTTTGATAATGCTCATTCTCCCCTTCAACAAGATATGGAGTAGCGCCATTACCATCACTCATTGAGTAAAAAACTTCTGGCAAAAAAATCGCTTCAAGCTTTGGATCACTTTTTTTTGCATCATGAATAAGAGAATGAATCTTATTTAAATTAGTCTTTGGGTCCAGTACAGATGTCAGTTGAATTATAGCAATCTTCATAAAAACCTTTGTTCTTTTTACTAAATAAATACTATCATAGATTATCATGCTTAATGTATTTAAAAATTTTGCTAAATTCTCTTTGGCATTTGGACTTATTTATTGGTTAGTCGAATCTGGAAAAATTGATTTCAGTCTCCTCAAAAAAACTCTTGAATCACCTATGGTGATCATCTTAGTTATTTTAATGATGTTATTAGACCATTTTATAGTGGCAGTTAGACTCAAAATCATCTTATTAAAAAAAGCCCAAGAAAAACTATCGCTTATTAAAATTTTTGTCGCGAATTGGATTGGAATATTTTTTAACTCCGTACTTCCTGGTGCAGTAACTGGTGATATTATAAAAATATTCTACCTAGAAGAGCTAGATAAAAAACTTGATAAAAAGTTCTTACTCGTTGCCGTTTTTATGGATAGAGTGATTGGATTAATTGGTCTCATTTTAATAGGTGGCATCGTCTGTATCTTTAATTATAATTTACTTGTAGGTCTCTCGAAAGAAGTTAGTGCCCTTGTTCACTTCAATTTAATATTTACTTTATTAATCATGATGACTCTTTTTATCTTATTCTTTTTTAAAAATTTTCCCCATCAAATAGCAAAACCCTTTCGAAATATTAAATATCTAGGATCGATTGTTAAGAAGTTAGAAATCATCTGGAATGAACTTACAATTTTTAAAGAAAACATCTTAAAACTAATATCCCTAAGCATGATTATTCAAGGTGTTGCCATGCTTATATTTTGGTATATTACAAGACCATATGCTGAGGGTGATTTAAGTATTGCCACAATATTTACTATTCTTCCTGCTGGATTTATTAGCCTTGCCATTCCTATTTCCCCAGGAGGATTAGGTGTAGGCCATGTTGTTTTTCATAAACTTTTTGGTTTTTTTGGAATTACCAATGGAGCAGATCTTTTTAATATTTATTTTTTCTTTGTCTTAATTACAAATTTAACGGGTGTTATTCCTTATATTTTCTACAAGAAAAAGAAAAAACTCAAAAATTAGAAACTAAAAATTTTATTTGATTCAATATGTCCGTACTGAATAGAACGACTTTTAAGTCTTTCTAAATTTAGTAAAAAAGCTTCTTCTTCATTAGAGTCATTTAATTTACGAATTTTTTTTGATTCTTTTTTTAGTACTGAGTAGACTTCTCTTGGAATTGTACACAGGCCGTTGAGAAGATAGTTTTCTTCCTTATAACTTACTACTCTACCTACAAAAATATCACTTTCGACTAAAGCTAAAATACCATTATCTTTTGCTAAGGAGAATTTATTTGAGTGAAGGACATCCTCGATGATGACCTGTTTTCTAAAGTTAATTTTTGAAAATAAAAATAATGAGTAATTCGTATTTAATAATGATGATTTCAAATCATCATCAAGTTTATTTTTTTCAAGATAGTTCTCAATGATTCGTTGTCCATTATCAAGTCTATGATTAAAAACAAACCAATCATTAAAGCTATTCATTCGAGATTCATACTCATCAGCTTCTTCATCAATTTTACCTGTCTTACTGATAAAATGATCCATAGAAGCCTTCATGATTTCATAATTCGATCCCGAAGAATAAGTTGCTAAAATATCATCAACTATTTTTTGAATAATATTCATCAATCATCAACCTTTAATACTGCTAAGAATGCCTCTTGAGGTATCTCAACATTCCCAACCATTTTCATTCTTTTCTTTCCTGCTTTTTGTTTTTCTAGGAGTTTTCTTTTTCTAGAAATATCTCCACCATAACATTTCGCAAGTACGTTCTTTCTTAATGCTTTTACTGTTTCACGAGCTAGAATTTTACTTCCTATCGCTGCTTGAATAGCAATATCAAATTGTTGCCTATCAATTATTTTCTGAAGTTTTCCAACCAAATCCTTACCTTTATTATACGAAGTTGATTCGTGACAAATAAGTGATAGGGCATCTACTGGTTCAGCATTCAATAAAATATCTAGTTTAACGAGTTTTCCAACCATATAGTCTTTAAATTCATAATCCATTGAAGCATACCCTTTAGTAATTGATTTTAGTTGATCATAGAAATCAAAAACCATCTCACTTAAAGGTAGATAATAAACAACTTGAACTCTCTCACTCGTAATATAATTTATATTTTGCTGAAGACCTCTACGCTTTTCACAAAGAGTAATAATTGCTCCAACATAGTCGTTAGGAACATGGATGGAAATCTCAACCATTGGCTCTGATATCGTCTCAATTTCAGCAAGATCAGGCAGATCTGCTGGATTATCAACTTTAATTTCTTCACCTTTTTTCGTGATAACTTTATAACTAACACTTGGTGCAGTTGAAATTAAATTTAAGTCGAACTCTCTCTCTAATCGTTCTTGAATAATACTCATATGAAGTAGACCTAAAAATCCACAACGATATCCAAGCCCAAGTGCACTTGAAGTTTCAGGCTCGTACTTAAAAGAAGAGTCATTTAAAGCTAATTTTTCCAGAGCTTCTTTTAATTCTTCATAATCATCAGAAACAACAGGGAAGACTCCACAGAAAACCATTGGTTTTACTTCTTCATAACCTTCAAGAGATGGTGTTGTTTTTTTCTTATCATGGACAATCGTATCACCAATTTTTATATCTCTAATTGTTTTAATACCACAGATAACAAGCCCAACTTCACCAGCCCCCAATTCTTCCACTTCTTTATAGAATGGATCGTTAATGGCAAGCTTTATTATTTCATAAGATCTATCTGAATGTTTAAAATAAATCTTATCTTTAACTTTTAATGTTCCTTCAAAAACTCTAACGAGAACCATTACCCCACGGTAAGAATCAAACCAAGAGTCAAAAATTAAAGCTTGAAGATCACTATCAACATTACCTTTTGGATGAGGTACTTTCGCAACAATTTCTTCTAGCAATTCTTCAATTCCAATCCCTGACTTAGCAGAAACAAGAGGTGCATTAGTGGCTTCAATACCAATTATATCTTCAATTTCTTTTTTTACTTTCTCTACATCTGCGTGGGGAAGATCTATTTTATTTAGCACAGGAAATATTTCTAAATCATTATCCATTGCCATATAAACATTTGCTAAAGTTTGAGCTTCAACCCCTTGAGAAGCATCAACAACAAGTAATGCTCCTTCACAAGAAGCAAGAGATCTTGAAACTTCATAAGAAAAATCAACATGGCCTGGAGTATCTATTAAATTTAGATAATAGGTATTTCCATCTTTAGCATTGTACATAATTCGAACAGTTTGCGCTTTAATCGTAATTCCACGTTCTTTTTCAAGATCCATATTATCAAGGAGACGATCAGACATTTCACGATCAGTGATTGAATTCGTTTTTTGAATCAGTCTATCTGCCAATGTCGATTTACCGTGATCGATGTGAGCTATTATTGAGAAATTTCTTATAAATTTAGTATCCATATCACCATTTTGCTGAAATTTTGATAGTTTAGATTACATGAAATTATTAAGATCGGCTACTAAGAATTAATGCGGAGTGCGCCATATTAAAAGTATTGAAAAATTAACTTCTTATCAGAATTATACGAACATTTCTTCAGATAAAATCATCATATAATAATCGAGATCTGACTCTTTTGCTCTAATAGGAATAACATTTGCGTATCCTCTAAAGACATCATGAACTTCTTCTTGTTCTTCATATTCTTCGTATTCACTTTCAATCTCAATAACTTTTTTGATTTCAATATTAATTTCAACATTTTCAATTTTAGATCTTCTTTTAAGGGCTAAATCATAGGCCTCTTTAATAGACTCAGGAATTAGTGTATCTTCCATATTTTTATTTAAAACACTCTCTGAATCTATTTTTAAAATATTATACATTTGATTATTTAGATAAATTAATTCACCTTTAGCATTTGCGATAAGAACATTTTTCTTAATCATATTAGCAAGGATATCAAATTTTCGATGCTCAACTGATATTCTATCCGTTCTAAGTTCCTCAAAATGCTTCATATTAGTAATCATTTTATTTAATTCGCCTGCAAGCTCACCAATTTCATCATCTTGCTCATAATAAATTGAGACATCAAAATTACAATCTTGAAGCTCTCTAACAGCATCATTAATTTTCTTAAAAGGGAGTGAGATTTTTGCAGGAATAACTAAACTAATTAAAATTGTGACAAGAAAAGTTACGATTAATGACCACAACATATAACGTCTTGTCTCTCCAATAATTGCTTTTAGTTGCTTATCTTTGGCAATATTTTTATGATATTGAATATCTTGAAAATCAAGAAACGATTCTAAAATTTTATCTGCAAGTTCACCAATTGCTCCCAAATTACCTCTATCTCTATAATTCGATACTGATGTCTTACTTAAAAGTGTTTGCAAAGAGTCGACATAGCCTATCATCTTTGAAATTGTTGTTTTAATTTCGATTTCAGAATAAAGAGTATTTAATTTTTCTAATTGAGTATGAAAATTATCTGCTTCATTTCGAAGTGTATCGAGATCATCTTTTGTCGCTTTATTTGTAAGAATCTTTTTTTGTTTTTTCAAAATTGTGACGGCCGAAATACTAATTTCATCTGATAAATCACTCACAATATTTGTATTTGATGATATCTCTTCTACTTGATCATTTAAGGAATCAAAGAAATAAAAGACAGTAAAACCAATCACCAACGCCATTAAATTAACGAGGGCAAAACTTATCGCAATTCTCTTTTTTAAAGATATATTCATTTTTTTTCCTATTTCTCAGCTAATTCAGCAAATAATCGATTAAAGTTTTTCTCTGAGCCAACTAGTACAACAATATCGTCTGCATTAATAACATCCATTGGTAATGGACTATCATTAATCTCTACTTTAAATGCAGATTTTCCCTCTTCGGTTATATAGGGAACTCTTTTTTGAAGGGCGACAATATTTAAAGAATAGTTTTGTCTGATTTGAGATTCAACTAGAGTTTTTCCTTCAAAATTTTTACCAAGCTTTAATTCAACAATCGAGTACCCAGCAGCGAAGTTATATCGTTGTAGTACATGTGGAGCAACAATTTTCGATGCAACAATTTCTCCCATCTCTTCTTCAACTTTTAAGATTTCAGAAGCTCCTATTTCTCTTAGAACATGTTCATGAAGTTTATTCGTTGCTCTGGCAATAATTTTACCAACACCTAGTTTTCTAAGCATTGCAACCGCCATAATACTCATTTCAATATTATCACCAATGGCCTCAATCGCGACATCAACTTCTGATATATTTGTCGATCTCACTGCTCTTTCATCTGTAACATCGATACAAATGGCATGAGTTACCCTATCTTTAATTTTCTCAACAAGTTCTGTTTCGAAATCAATGGCAATGACCTCAGCTCCTTTTTCAAAAAGCCTTGTCGCTGTTTTTGCACCAAATGTTCCTAAACCTATTACTGTTACAATCATATTTTATCCTATCATAATTCTTCCATCAGGATAATCTACTTTTCCTGAATCTTTTCTATTTTGTCCAATGGCCAGAGTAAGCGTTAAAGGCCCAACTCTTCCTATAAACATAACTATTATTAAAACAATTTTCCCTGCAACACTTAAATATGGAGTTATTCCTAGACTTAAGCCAACTGTTGCAAATGCACTAATGACTTCAAAAAATAAAGAGAGAAAATCATGTTCAGGCTCTAATCTCATCATAAGTAAGATGAAAAAGCTCACCATGATGAGAGAGATAACAATGATTGAAATGGCCCTTACGACAATGACGTTTGGAACTGTTCGATCAAAAAATTCCACTTTATCCTTACCCTTTAGTGTTGCTTTTACAGATTGGAATAAGATAGCAAATGTTGTCGTTTTAATTCCCCCACCAGTAGAACCCGGACTGGCTCCAATAAACATAACAAGACTAAATAGGTAAATTGTATGTGGATGAAGTAAATTAAAGGCAATAGTATTGAACCCGGCTGTCCTTGTGGTGACTGATTGGAAAAATGCAATTTGAATTTTTTCAAAAACACCATAAGCCGATAATCCATGTAAAAATTCACTAAAAAAGATATAGATTGCTAAAGAGAAAACTAACACTATATTTGTCACAAGAACAACTTTAGAGTGAACACTTAAATTGATAAGTTTTCCTTTTTTTAAAACGATATATTCTAACTCTTTTATAACGATAAACCCGAGACCTCCAAGTAAAATCAAAACACTCACTGTTCCGTGGATGATTGGATTTAAGGCAAAATCTTCTAGAGAATTATTAAAGAGGGCAAAGCCAGCGTTACAAAAAGCAGATATACTATGGAAAATTCCAAAATAAAGGGCTTCTCCGAATTCATAGCCTTTTAAACTAAATCCAATTGTAAGAATAATCGCACCAGTAAGTTCGATAACAAGAGTATACTTGATGACACTGATAATCATTTGAATAAGATCTTCAAGTGATGAGATATCAAGCATATCTTGCATTAAAACTTGATCTCTAACCGCAAGGGATTTTCCTAATAAAATAGTAATAGAAGAATAAAGTGTCATATAACCAAGTCCACCGACTTGAATTAAAATTAAAATAATAATTTGCCCCATCAGGCTAAAGTTATCTACGACAGATAAAGTTGATAACCCTGTTACGCAAGTTGCACTTGTGGCCATAAAAAATGCATCAACAAAGCTTATATATTTTCCATCAGCAGCAGAAATTGGAATTGAGAGTAGTAAAGTTCCAATTCCAATGATTGCAAAAAATGACAACAGAATAATTTGAGCAGGGGCTAACTTAATTCTCTCTAATAAAGAAGAAGCCCTAGTGACTCTCTTTACTTGTTGATCAGTACTCGTTGATTCATATAACGAGAGTATCGTAGAAAAAAGATGTACTGCTGATAACCAAAAAGCAAATTGCACATCACCATAAGTTAAGAACATTGGAATTAGACAAATAATTGAAAAAACATATTTTCTAAGAAAGACTTCAAAGTCTTCTGAGAGTTTATAAAAACTATAAACAGAGATAAGTACAATAAAGGGGGATGCATAGGTAAAGAATTCTAGTGCCCGTTCAATCGCAATTGGACTCAAAAATTTTGTCTGTAATTTATTAGCTGCATAAAATGAATACAGAAAAATGAATGATCCATTAATGAAGAGTTCTAAAATAAATGATATTTTCTGGTATAATTTGTTCATATTATGTATATATTTTACGTGATTTTAACTATTTTTCTAACCGAGCAAATTTGACACATATGAAACTATTCGAAATAGATCATCTCGACCCAATGGGTCAAGGTGTCTTTAAACAAAACGACCAAGTGTACTTTATCCCAAAAACTCTCCCGGGGGAAACTGGTTACCTTAAAGTTTTAAAACAAACTAAAGGGGTCAACTTTGCAAGGGTTGACTCATTAAATGACAAAAGTAAGATTCGAGTTGAACCTATATGTTCTCATTTTCATGAATGTCCTGGATGTCATTACCTTCACACTGATTACAAAAATGAAATCGAATTCAAAAAACGATCCTATCAAAAAGTATTTTCCAAATTTAACCTAAATATTCAAGATGTAAATGTAATTCAGTCACCTAATCGCGTTGAATACAGAAATAGAATACAACTTCACTATAATTTAACTCAAAATAAAATTGGCTTTATAGATGCTCGAGAGAAAAAAATTGTTTCTGTTCCTAATTGCATCATTATGAATCAAGAAGTAAAGACATCTTATCAGGCTTTACTTTCAAATTGGCAAAAGCTCGTCCCTAAAAAATATCCAAAAGGCCATGTCGAAATTTATCATACTCTAGATGGGGTAAAAACGTCATGGAATAGGCCTTATGCTGAAGCAGGATTTTCCCAAGTAAATGAAGCTGTAAACCAACTTATGAAAAAAGCTATTTCAGATTTTTTTCCGAAGCAAATCAATGGCTTACTTGATCTTTTTGGGGGAAATGGTAACTTGTCGAATGCTCTAAATTACACTCAAAGAATTTGTGTGGATCACTACAAAACACCCTCGAAGGAATTTTACCACTTAGATTTATTTGCAGATAATGCTCTAGAAAAATTTAATAGTGAAAATAAAAATTCTTTTGAAACAATTATACTGGACCCACCCCGTAGTGGATTCAAAAACTTATCTCAATGGTTAGAGCATTTTAACCCAAAAGAAGTCCTCTATGTTTCTTGTCATCCCTCGACTCAAGCAAGAGATCTTTTGAACATTCCACCACATTATAAAATAACATCCTTCTATTTGGTTGATTTGTTTCCAGCAACTCATCACTACGAATCAATGGTAAAATTAACAAACACCAAATTATAAATAAATAAGAAGATTTGTTTTTCTTTACCATAATCTTTTAGTACTATATTCAAATATTAACAAAGGAGATAATTTTGAAAGTAATACTAAGTTTTATTTTATTCATTAATCTTATTTCTTGTGCAACAACAGAGACAAAAGAAATTTCTCCAGCCCATAAAAAAGCTCAAATCTATTATAAACAAGGAACGAACGAGCTTATTCAAAAAGATTATACAAGTGCACTAAAACATCTTCTAGAAGCAAATGCTCTCCAGCCAAATGATTCTAAAATTCATAATAATCTAGGAATGGCCTATTATTTTAAAAACCGTCCTAATAAAGCAAAAATATATATAAAGAAGGCGATCGAGCTAGACCCAAAAAATACTGATGCCAGAATGAATCTGGGTAGTCTTTATATGGAAAGTAGAAACTTCAAAGAAGCTAAAGTTCAATTTAAACTAGTTTCTGATGATCTAACCTATCCTAATCAATACAGAACTTTTTATAACCTTGGTGTGCTTAATTACGAATTAGGTAATATCAATGATGCAATCACAAATCTAAAACAGTCAATTACTGAATTTCCTCAGTACTGCTCTGCGCACTTCAAACTGGGAGATATTTACTTCCAAAGTAAAAAATATTCTGAAGCACTAGAGAGATTTAAAATCTCTTCTCAAGGAACTTGTTACAATAATCCTGAACCAATTTACCACCAAGCTTTAACTTATATTGAATTAAAACAATATGATACGGCAAAACTAAAGTTAGAAGAATTAGTCGAAAGATTTTCATCTGGTAACTATAATCAATTAGCAAAAAACAAACTTGATGCTTTAAAAACTTATTCCAAAAATACTGAATATAATAATTACCAAAATACAGATAGGAAGATTTTATCACCTAATTTTTAAATATTAGTTTTTAGTCTAAAATGTTGAAATATGGAACATATAAAAAAAATTGGAACAATTCTTAAGTTAAAGAGAGAAGAGCAAGGACTTAAGATTCAAGATATTGCTTTTAAAACCAAAATTAATGTTAATGTCCTCAAACTTCTCGAGGAAAACGACCTTAAAAAACTACCTAACAAAACTTATGTAAAAGGTTTCGTAAAGAGTTACTCCTCTTTTGTAGGTCTTGATATAAAAGAATCTTTAGAGATACTAGAGAGTAATTATTCTGAAATGCTCGGAACATCAAAGCCCGTTGATACTGCTCATGTTCACTTAGGTTCCTTACAATCAGAAAACTTAGAAGAAAGTGAATCGGAAGAAATGAAAGAAACATTTCTTTCAATCGTTCACGTTTTTTTTACAAAAAAATTATTATACTTATCAATCGCAGTTTTTGTTTTATTTCTTATCATAAAAGGTATCACAACATTTTTTAGTAATTTAAATTTTGAAAAAGAAGTTGTTTCGAATCCTGAAATAAGTACAGAAGTGACTGAAGCTGTGGCAGAAGTTGAAGCTCCAGAGTTAAAAGCTCCAGAGGATAATATCCTCCAAATGGAATCTCATAAAGAGCTTCTCAAAGAAGTTGTCGAAAAAGAAAAAACAGCTGCACCAGTGGAAGCTGAAAAAGAAGTTCTCACTAAAATTGATCCAAAAGATGAGCCTGTTAAAGAAATAAAGAAAATAGTTAAAGTCGTTGAAGAAGAAGAGGATGAGAAAGAAGCTGAGAAGAAAGAGAGTATAACTCTTCCAGCAGGAAAATTTCCGTTTAAAAAATTCTATCCAGCGCCTAAAGATATGTACGAATTATCGAAGAATTCAACAGAAGCAAACGACCCTAACCTTCTACCTCCTTCTATTAAATCATCAAATGTTGATGGAAAGCAAAACGTCTATATTGTCGCAACTGAAGAAGATACATGGATTAGTTATAAAGTTGATGACGAACCAATCAAAAGGTACGTTTTAAAACAAGGAAAAAGAGTTTTAATTAAAGGCGATAAAGTTCTACTCTTTATGGGTAATTTTAATTCTGTAAAAGTGTTCTATAACAACTCTCTTGTTTCAGCAGATACTAAAACAGGCGTCAAAAGTATGATTTTTCCTGAAAGTATAGCAGGAGACTATGAGTTACCACTCTTTCCATCATATAAAGGTATTCCTTATACAACTAATGAATATAAAAATAATATGATTGAAGAAACAGCTACTAACTAAGCCAATCTATATTTCGATAGTATCTTACCGAGAGAGCAAATAAAGCCAAATTTGGAATAATTGCACATAGTATGACAGGGACATCTCCAGTTCGGGCAGAACTAACTATTGTAAAATAAATCAAGTAATAAGAAATTAAAATAAGGATCGCCTTTCCACTTGAATTTTTTGACCTTCCTCTATTCCCTGTAATTCCTAATGTAAATCCTGCAAAGGTTAAGAGAAGTACCAAAATAGGAGTATTAAGACGGTTCCAGTATTCATATTTAGCATTAAAATATTCTTTTTTATTAAAACCAAGAAGCTTTGCCTTCTCGAGACCATTATCAATAAAATCATTTAACTCTACTCTATTCATCATAATTTCTTTCAAAGATGCTTCATAAGAGAAGCGTTTCTCTGAAATCGGCAATAAATATTCTTCAAATAAAATTTTTTCAATATTATCGCTTTGATTCTCTTTATTAATAATATTTCCATCATTAAGTAATAATTTAAAGCTCTCAACACCTGTTGTTTCATCTTTCTTATGAAGAACTTTTCCTTTTTTAGCGAGGATAACTTTCTCTAAATCCCCTTGCTTATCATAAATATGAAGAAAGATATCCTCCATCTCTTTAGTCTTCTCATTTACTCTACTTGGAAAAATCGTAATATTCTCTAAGCTTGTAAAGAATTGGCCTGATTTCAGGCCCTGAATAAGCGAAGTTGAGCTAATAATTTTAATTTTTTGTCTCACAGATCTATGTGCATTTGGAACAATTTCTTGATTTAAAAGATAGACACTAATTGAAACAAAAATAGAGATAACTAAAAAAGGTGTTAATATATTAAATTTTTGGAGCCCTGCTGCCCTAAGTGCGACATATTCAGAGTCTCCAGACATTCTTGATAAAGAGAAAATTGTCGAAAAAAAGATAGAAATAGGAATCGCCATCGGAATAAGGGTCGTCATGACATTTCCGACCAAAGATAACATAAAAAAGAATGATATCTCGTCAGAAGAAACGAGCGACATGATTCGAAATAACTCAAAAGTCATAAGAAAAGAAACAAAAAAAATCGTACTCACCAGAAATGGGATGATGAAATTTGATGCAATGTAACTAGAATAGAGTTTAAACATAGGAAAAGAGTACTTTATACTAGATGTTTAGACAATAAATTACTCTTTTGATAAATTAACTCCGTAAACTGTTTATTTAAAATTCAAGGAGAATTATATGAAATTACATGTTGATTATGAAACAAAGAACTATGAAGCTTCAGAAGTTAAAATTCTAGGTCTTTTTTCTAAAAAAGATGGCGTCACTCAGACATGGTCTGATAAAAACCTATTTAAAATGTTTCAAATGGTAAGAGGTTCAAAGAACTTTACAGCAGATGCAGGAACATCTTTTACTTTTACAGCTAGTGACTGCTCGACAGTTATCATTATGGGACTTGGAGAAAAAACAAGTGCCAAGGCGGAGCAAATAAGAAAAGCAATTGCGAATGCATATAAGCAAGTCGCTGGAAAAAAGTTTAGCACTATCGCTATTGATATCGCATCTTTCAATGCCATTAATAAATTAGATTTAACAGCGGAATTAGCACTCGAATCATTAAAAATGACTAGCTATACTTTTGATAATTATAAATCGAAAAAAACAGAAAGTGCGATTAAAAACATTTACCTTTATGTAAGTGATAAAAAAGTAAAAAAGAGCTTAGAAAAACTTGAAGTAAAAACTCAAAATATTACTAGCTCAATCAATTATGCTAGAGATCTAATCAATGAAGCTCCTAATACACTTCATTCTGAAGAGTATGCCGATAGAATCGATAAAGATGTTAAAACGGCCCTAAAAGGAAAAGGTGTTACGCTTAAAACACTTGGAATGAAAGAGCTTAAGAAAGAAAATATGAATTTATTTCTATCAGTTAATGCTGGTTCTGCTTATGACCCAAGACTTGTTCATTTAACATACACTCCAAAAAAAGTTACTAAAGCGACAAAACATTATTGTTTAGTTGGGAAAGGTTTAACTTTTGATACAGGTGGATATTCATTAAAGCCAGGTGGGTCGATGATGGGTATGAAGTTTGACATGGGTGGATCTGCCACCGTCTATGGTGCATTTAGAGCAGCTGTTCTAAATAACTCTCCATACAAAATTACTTGTATTCTAGGAATCACTGATAACGCTGTTAATGAGAGTGCAACTTTCCCAGATTCTATTGTAAAAGGAAGAAATGGAATGAGCGTTGAAATCTTAAATACAGATGCAGAAGGAAGATTAGTACTTGCTGATTGTCTTGATTATGCATGTGATCTAAAACCTGATTATTTAATTGATGCTGCAACACTTACTGGAGCATGCTTAGTAGCACTTGGATCAGAAGTTTGTGCAGTCCTTGGAAATGATGATAAATTTATCAAAGATGTTCTAACTAGTGCAAAAGATCAAGATGAGTATATGTGGCAACTTCCTATCATTCCTGAATGGAGAGATGATATGAAATCAAAAATTGCAGATCTTAAAAATATTGGAACTCCAATGAGAGCAGGAACAGCAACTGCTGCGGCCTTCTTAGAAAATTTTATTAAAAATGATGTCAAATGGGCACACTTAGATATCGCAGGTGTTTGTGACTCACAAGCTCACCTTCCCTATTGTCCACCAAAAGGTGCATCGGGATTAATTATCAGATCTTTAAGTCATCTTTTATCAAAGTAGTGAATCAAAAAAATTTTAAAATCGTATTATTTGCGCCTGAAATTCCCGGAAATACCGGGAGTATCGGGCGCACATGCGTTGCTCTTAATATTGAATTAATTCTTATAAAACCCTATGGCTTTGATCTGTCAGAAAAAGCCGTACGTCGGGCAGGACTTGATTATTGGAAGCATGTAAAGCTAACTGAATATGATAGCTTTGATCATTTTTTAAAAAGAGAAAAACCTGATCGATCAAAGCTTTTTCTCTTTGAAAATAACGTTGACCAAAACCACTACGATGCAGGATATACTGAAGGTTGCTATTTAATTTTTGGATCTGAAACGAAAGGTATGCCTGAGTTTTATTACGAAAACTATAAAGATAGAATGTTTCATCTTCCTATGTACTCGGAACAAATTAGGTCTCTAAATTTATCAAATACAGCTACGACAGTTGCTTATGAATGTCTGCGCTGCTTGAATACTTAACTACTTCTTCGCTTTAACTTTTACCTTTGGTATTACTAAAAATTCACAATTCATTGAAGCTGTAACTAAGCAGCTATCTTTAGCTTTCATTAATAATTGAAGATATGGATCAACATTCATAGTACAACAAATAGTAAGAACTGGTTTAATCTCTACCTTTGTAAACTTTAAACCTTTTTCTGTTTTTTCGAGAGTAGCATCTGCAGTGACAGTTAAGTCAATCCACTCCATTTTTTTAAATCTCGTTAATGCTTTAAAAGTTAATAAATAACAACTTGAAATACTTGCAGAAAATAAATCCTCTGGAGTCCAGTAACCTTCAGGACCTTTAAACTCAGGAGGTGGCGCCATAACCATTTTTTCTTTTTTATCAGAGGTAAGTTCTAAGGTAACTTCCTCATACAGGCCAGAAGTCGTTGTAGTATAAATGCTCATAAAGATCCTTTTTAGCCATTATATCCTATATAATATTTAAAAATATGATTTTAATCTGCTTTTAAGATTTCTGTATCAATTAAAAAAGATTCTTCTGGAATAAGTTGGGCTTCAAAACTTAAATAACTAGACTCTGCACTAATTCTCTCCTCTTCAGTAATAATTTTAGCCTGCTGAAGCTTATGTAGGATTGAACTTATTTGTTCTTTTGCAAAGTCTGTTAATTTTTTGTCTTTATATGATTGAGCATAACGAACAGGACTAGGCAGAAGCATTGCTAAAAAGGCTGCTTCTTTTGCCTCTAAATTTTTAGGGTGTTTTTTAAAGTAAAAATAGCTGGCCTCTCTTATACCGTAAATCTTATCTCCAAGCTCAACAAGATTTAGATATTTTTCTAAAATCTCCTCTTTACTCATTTTTGTTTCACTTAAATAAGCGAGCCAGGCCTCAATTACTTTTCTAAAAAGAATTTTTTC
>Ga0115005_10001397_pt1 | contig 19125 bp, 17 predicted proteins | sample ArcOceMetagenome_FD_87163 | JGI IMG/M metagenome (GOLD analysis project Ga0115005, IMG submission 87163) | Marine eukaryotic phytoplankton communities from Arctic Ocean - Arctic Ocean - Greenland ARC118M Metagenome | ecosystem: Environmental > Aquatic > Marine > Oceanic | place: Arctic Ocean... | reverse complement strand
TTTATGAAGAGCATTGGCAGTTGCAGGATGTCGGCCTAGATCCCGCTACTTGGAGAATGAAGGATAATCCCATGACAGAAGCATTGGGACATGTTGAACCGGCCAAGGAGCTTGAGTTGAATTATGGAAATTTGTTGGAGTCGTGCCACCGCAGATTGCTCATTAGTAATCCCAATATGATGATCTTGAGTGAACTGAGCAATGTTAATCTTTTGGATATTGACGTGGCGGCCTGGTTGCTTTTGGCATATATAACTGGCGAGAAAGAAATCCCAACAAAAGAAGAAATGCTACAAGGAAATCTACAGGATCAATTGTTAAGTATGGATGATCACGATGCGCGCTATATTATGGATGAAAATTATGCAGAGGCTTGCCGATCCGTTGATGAAGGACATTGGAGCCAAAATTATGCCAATGATGAGCACAAGAAACATTATGCTGACATGTCTTCTTTACCATTCAGGTTGCTTGCGCGCGATATGAATGATGGCAAGTATCCTATCCAAATTGGTGACAAAAACGGATTGAACAAAGTTGGACTGGCGATGGTGCAAATCGAATACTTAAGTGTGATGTCACGTGCCGCTCTTGAGTATAATGATGAGGATACCAAACGCTGGAAGACCTTTAGGGATCAAGATCCAAGCATCTACCGTTCGTATGTAACAGGTAATGGCTCTACCGCGTTGAAAGGAAAATGGCTAGAAATTGACGATGAAGGAAATCCTCCTCCTAACGTGTAGCAAGGCAAAATCAATGTTCGTGGGTGAGACGAATTCTACTTTTTAAGATGAACATTGTTTATTCTCACTCTTTGGTAACAGAGCTGATTTTTTCGAACAATGGAAGCTGTCGGGCAAATTATAACGTTTGGCTATAAATACTTATGCATTTTCTGTCAAGTTGATTTCAAAGATACGGTAGCCTGTTAGCCTACAATCTAGATCAATTAGTATCTACCGTAGTAGGATCACACTTTAGTCTTAATTGAATACTCCAGCTGACGGCATTCGCCTCGGTAGTTCATCGACAAGGGGATTTCTTTTCGGCAAAGTTGCATCATGTAGGAATTCATCGCCGTTTGATCCTTCCTTTTTCTCAATTCGATCCTTAGTAAACCTTCTTGGTAACTTACCATCATTCAATACGAAGCCCCACTTTTATCTATCGCATCGCCGCTGACTACAATACCAGCATCATCGATACTGCCACGTTTGACCTCCAAAAATATAAGGACACGATACTCTCTACAATTATGCCACCCTCCTCTGACTGAACTAAATCCATGAAAGTCTTCAGAATCCACCACCTCCATTTTATTCACATCAACTTTCATTCTCGTCAACTAAACCCAAATGCCGAAATTCTAAAGAATACATCCCTCATGCCTAACTACGCCCTTTGCCATGCCAATGTCTGGCCTGGTACCATGGAGCCCTCGTCCCCGGAGTATAGAATCCCTCACCCATTCTACTCACCGGACGCGCCTACTTAATATTAGGAGATCTTGTGAGCTCCTCGCTTGCAGTGAAACCACGCTAGTACTACTACTTCAAATTGAGTCTCTGGTGCAATACCACCACAGTAGTTGGAACGAAGATCGCACAGAGAAGAAGAATCTGTTTCACCTACCTTCTCCTCCTGCGTCGAGATAGAGACACATCAGGTGGAGGTTATTTTTTTTAATTTACGTACAGCAGACATCGTACACGTGTACACATACTTGTTGTATTAGTTTTTTGTATCAAAAATTAAAATTTGTGCTCAAGCATCAATTCGCACTGATATTGGTCAGGTTGCAAGTTTACGAATCAGTGTGCGAGTAAGAGACTTGCGCCAACGCACCAGGTTTGGCGGCTTTTCAGTACATACTTGTAGTGAGTAGATCATGTAAATAAAGCTTGGATTGAGTGAGAGTGAGTCTTATTTCTGCACAAATCAGCTGTTGATTGGTTTATTGCCCCATCTTGAATCTCAGGGGCAGTCAGTCCCGTGCGCAAAAATTAATCGGGGAAAATAGGAAGGACGAAAACACAAGACACCTGTTCTTCAAGGGACCACTCTACATCAAATTGAACACAGGCATTTTGATGCGCATTCATTCAGAAGGATTGCATTCTCTCTAATCCGTTGAATTTTAGCTTTGTACACGCTTGAAGGACGAAGATATTACTGCGTGAAACATAAATGCTTGCTGCATAACAAGAAAACACACAACATACCATGATCTCCAATGTGCATACCCAATCCTCTTCTGAAAATATGTTAAATGTCGACATGATTGGAAAACCAATGTCCATCAAAGATCGAATCAGAGCAATGAATCTTGTCGCTGAAAGAACTAGTGCAAAACAAGTAGGAGGTTCCTCCTCTCTTCGAGCCAAAGCTGTTGATTCCAGTTCTCTTCCAGTTGATGGAAAAAGTAACGCCGCTTTCGACGGAACTGCGTGTGATGTTGCGACCTTAAGAAAGAAACAAACACATGAAATAGGCGTAGAAACCCCGCATGGCTTAAACTCGGATCCAGGAGTAGGCAGCGAGGACAACACTTCAGCGGATGCAATCACGACGTGGAGAAGAAGAAGGGGCGAAGAGAAGAAAGTTGAAAACGTCGCTGATCAAATTGATTATGAAGATGATGCAAATTACAAAGTTGAACAGTGGACAATATCTGATTTGACGAAAGGCAGTCGTCAGAGTCCCTCCTCCTTACCGTCATCTCGTGTTGATAATGGCAAACATGCAATTACGCTGAAGCATGGTGTGGAACAAGTGGACCAAGCCATGGAAGTTTCCACTACGAGTACGAAGGTCAATTCCGCACCAGCATCTTTCGAGAAACTTAAAAACTCGCAGAAAATCTTACGGAGTGTCGGGCCGCCGTCGCCAAAACCTGCGCATTCCCTCGTTTCAATTGCTCATCAGAACGATTGTGGTTTTCTGATGCCGAAATTAAAACCAGTGCGAAGAGCCCCGCATACCTTGGCGCTTGTTGCGGCTATAACTTCACCCCAAAGAATACCAGGTAATGGAGAAATATGTGATGACACAAATGCCTCAGCTTCTACTACCAAGTCTGTGAATAAACACCTCTACCCCCCTAAACAAGGCCCGGTGGGTAAAATGAAGTCACTGTCGCCTTCGCATAGGACTATTGGTACAGCTGGATCAGTTATTTTGAAGGAAAGTGAAAGGAATGCAATCACTACTATTGATTCTCCAAAGAGTGGAGACAGAAGGACCGATGTATCCAAGTCGCCAACAAGAACTGAAATTATTAAAGACACTCATTTGAGGACGGTGGAGAGCAGTTTTCATAGACCTGCAAAAGGGAACTCTGTAGCCATGTCATCAAAGACAGCCAAGCCCTTGGCAAACATGCATCTAAAGACAGTGGAACGAAATTCAGTGTATAGTCCTCAGAGAAATGATCCTGGACCACCAAAGAAGAAATTCGATACACCGACAAGATCCAAAATCAGTGAAAGAATCAAGGCTTTCAGCTCAGCTGCAAATAGTGGGACAGCATGGAAGCAAAAGTCGCCAGTTCGATACCCAATTGCACCCCGGGCTAATTTACATTCATCAAGTATGAAACGAGGTTCAAACAAGATCTTCCAACAGCAAGGAGAGGAATCAAGTTGTACTTCTAGTGAACGACAAAGTAATGACGATGATTCAATTTCAGTGTCAACCCCCATGGCTAATGGAACTCCTGCTCGTTTAGGAGCTCATCCGCCTACTCCAAATAGCTACAATAGTGAAGCAGCTTATACTTCCGTAGCAAGCAGTGGAGATGGTGCCGTTGCTGGAAGTATTGAAAGCAGCCAACAAGGCAAGTCAGATCAAATGCACTACTCCAATGTCAGCACACCTGGATCTTCTGTTCATGAAGACAGCAGTGCGATCTCTCCTAGAGAAGAAAAAATGATTGTGGCAAAGCCCGCACTTAAGATCACCTTACAGTCAAAACTCGAATATGACAAGCAGAGGGCTGCTAGGCGATCAAGAATAATAAGGCGGCAAATGAAAGTGCCAAGTGTGTTGGTAGCAGCTCAGAAGAAGGCACAAGATCAAGACTCAAAACCGCTATGGGGAGCGAAGCGCGCTGCAATCGACATAACGCCAACGCGACAGTCTCCGAAAAAAGTGGTCAAGGCTTCTGATGCTTTGGACGGTGATCCAACAATAATAATGGTACACGTACATGACATTGAAAACATTGCTGAAGTAAAGCCTTATACCAAAAATATTGTGAAAGAAGCAATCATTGATAGTATTAACCCTTCTAGTTCGGTGGATGAAATTGACTCCGCCCAGGCTGTAGGTGGGATAATTGTTTCGAAAAACCAGTCAAAGAGCCAAGATAGGGCCGTTGGAAATAAGAGCATGAAAGCAAATGTTATGAAACAACTCATCAAGCGCAGGAGGCGAAGGAAAGAATATCACGCGGGTAAGAGAGATCACAGCAAAGAGAAGAACTCACTGACTGAAAAAAAAGACGAATCAAATGCTGCAACTGGAAATAATGTGGCTGCTAATGATATTACAAAAAGTCCTGATTCATATCAGAATAAGAAAGGATCATTGACACATACTGACAATGCGGCTTCTACCCCTGGAAAGGCAGCTGTGAATTCCGATGAACCTACACACTTAATAGAGAAAAAAGGACCTGCATCTACAGGTAGTCCTGCATCCATCCTTGACATTGATCAAGGACCGCCATTGCCGCCGGAAATCATTCGGTCCACTTCTTCTTCAAAAGAACATCCTACACCGGCGCCATCGATTGAGGACACAGTTGACATTTCTTTTACACCAGAAGCAACAAATGATATTCCAGAAGAAAATGCAACCGCATCACCATCTGATTCAGTTTCAGTTGCTTCTTCCGTCCTTTTTGACGAGTACCCCGATGATGACGACGAGCCCGAGCCAGTCGTTGATAGTGATGACGAGCCCGAGCCGGACGTTGGCAGTTTCATCGACATGGATTTATCTCCAATCAAGTCAAATGATATATCAAAGCATATCTTCGACACATCTACATCATACCGAGGATCGCCTGAAAGTGTCAATAAGCCTTCGCTCGGAACTCCCACTCAGTCTCCAACTCGCCGTCCTGGCCACATTAGAGATCTTATCGTGTCAAACTCAACGCCGAAACGTGCCAATAGACATGTTTCTTTAAGAAATGTTGGAGAAATGCTTTACTCCCCAAAAGGAACACCTCTAGAGTCTTCGGCTAGAATGGGAACTATTTCTCCTGTTCGCCGAGCAGGCAGTGATATCTCGGAGGAACCATTTGATCAGCAAAGAAAATCATTTAATGCATTCCGTGACAAGCCACAGATGAAAGATTCAATATCCTTATTTAGAAACCATTGCAGCGATGCCTATTCTGACGTCTCGTCTGGTTTTCGATCTGCATCCACCGCCAGCGCAACTTCGTCATCGCATAGTACCATATCTTCACGAGCGAATAAATTACTTGCCGAAAGGAGAGCGAAATCAAAAAAGAAGCCAGAGCCTGACATTTGTATCGACAGAAGTCATGCGACAGATCTGGCTCGGAAAATTATGAGTGGGACACCAAGCACGGAACAGGAATCTTCTTATATTGAAAAATCCAGAAAGTTACTTAGGCAGGAACCAATCGAGGGGATCATGTCTACTAACAACCGCACTACCAGGGCTAATAACATGGATCTTTCTGGCGATGATAGTAATGACAGGTACGCCGTCGAGTTGGTCGATCAGGGTGCAGATGGACGAACATCTTGTGAGACAGGTGTGGTTGACTCTGACAACAGGAACGATCCTCGTATTACCATTGAACATAGCCAAGGAAGTGTGTTTGACTCTGACACAGGTGAAAATATCAAACAAGATGAATTCCAATTCAAGGACACGGTAGGATCGAGTGCTGTGAGTGATGTTGATACTACCAACGGGGAAACCCTGGATGATTCTGCCTTGAGCGATTTGAACATGGATGTCAGTAATCTTTACGGCACCAAATTATACGACAGCCTAGAAACCGAAGCGCCTCTTTCACGAGATGCGAGATGTATATATCCAGTGGTTTGTAACAGCCAAAGGAATATTGATGGCACTTCATCATGGTTACAAATGGACATGTTGTCTGAAGTTTCACGAAGTTTTTGTCTTGGTTCTCTACCTGAATCAGAAGGGCTTGACGTCTCAACTGTCTCTGCAGTAAGAATATCACAGCAGGTTGACGAAGATGTTCCATTTGACGAAGAAATTTCTGGAGCAATTGAAGTGGAGTACATCCCCAACGAAAATATAAGTAACGAGACCGCGAATTGTGATGACATTTTGATGCACGTCAATTCAAACGTTAGTATCATGAGCAAGGAGAATGCCCCCAATTATATCAGTGCTTCCAGTTGCGATACCACGGATGATTCAATATTATCCGACATTCCAATGCGTCGTGGTCGAGTTGGTAAACTTAATTTTTAAATAAATAAATCAATTGTTATAAAGTCTTATTGATTATGTTGGTGCATCTTGTGCTACGTCGTGTAGTGCTGGGGGAAGGTTTTAACACATTGTCGGAGAACGTTTTTTTAGCAATGAAATAACTCTTTTCCATCTCGGCAGTACCCCCTTAGGAACTAAATTTATGTTAACTGCGATGCGATATCTTTATGTTATAAGTGCACATTATCGGGTGGGTACACTACAGTTAGCACATTGCTGTGTCCTCCATTATTCTGTCAGATAAGAAGTCTCAAAGTAGCCATGTGTATCTTATAGTATGAATATTGTCTATTGTGATATGGAATATAACTTTCCGTGTAGCTAGCAGATCACCAATCGCAATGCTCCTATGAATTAATCAAATATCCATTTCAAAGTCAAACAGACCACCACCGGTAGCATCATCCCCATCATCAGGATCCAAATTCTGGCTCCCATTTGATAATCTTCTCACAGCATTCCATGAAAGCTCTGAATGCTTCATTTCCTCAGCTCGACTTGTTCGTCTTATTCCAGGGATGATTCCATTCACATTTCCATTTCCATTTCCATTGATGTTCCTTGATTCTTCCTCACTAAATGTTCTACTTCGCAAATTTGCCAGTGCCTCCCTCTGGTCCCGTTCAAGATTCACCATATTCTTGGGAGATGTTTGAAGTATGCTTAGGCCAGTGAGTGAAGTGCTCAGTTGTTTACCATCATTCGTTTCAGCTCCACCATCTCGGAATGAATAGTCATTCTGCCCCGCACTGGTATTGATGGAAGAAGGTGTTATGGAACTTTCTTGTCCATTGACGTTGACGTTGACATTTGCATTGGAGTTGGTGTGGGTTTGAGATTGTATTTGTTGCGAGAGAGAGGACTGCTGAATGACAGATCCGATTCCTCCTATCATTGTATTTTCATCCTTGGGTGGCGACTGTTGCTGTTCTTGCCGTCCTGATCCAGATAATTGTGACCCTATTCCGGTGGACATTGGCCAGGACGAGAGTGCATCAATCCCCCCCTTTTCCTTTTTATTAAGATCTCCATCACCGTCGCCATTATTCCTCGCTCCGAATAAAGATGTCAATCCACTAACATCATTCTTAACCAAGGCCCCCTCCTTTCTCATTTGTTGTACTCTCATTTGTATATCTAGCGGTTGTCCCAGTCCCGAAACTGAGCGGGGGCCGTAGGACGACGCAACGTTATCATTGCCGCGGTCCTCCGACTCTGGTTTGGATTGATTGAGCGGGAAACGGAATTGACTTTCGTTGAGAGATCCGTAGGGTACGGAGGATGCTTCCGAGTCGGTGACACTTTCGGGTAATCTCATGCAAGGTATTCTGCACGAGAAAAAAATGAATGACAAATTGAACATAACAATGAGAGTTTTGAATGAGTATTATCCCAGGTGTAATGATTGGAGCGAGAAACACACGTATATTTGTAAATATTCCAGGATCTTCTGAATGATGGACTGACTAATTGATTTGGGAGACTCATTCAACTCGTGCCCTCATGCCCTCATTCATTCGTTCAGAAACAAGTTTTCACTCACCTCGATAATCGAACACCCGACGCTCGATCTCTCCGACTCGCAATGAAAGGTGCATTGGGCATGCTCCGAGATAAATCCTCCACGTTCCCATATCTGGTGGAAGTGGATGAATTGAAGTTGTGCTGTCCATGACCTAGGCTGGACCTAAGAGAACCATCATGATAGCCACCTGCGGACGTATTAATACTAGAAGAGGTGGATGTAATACCCGCACCAGTATACCTCTCGTGGTTTCCATTAGTGACCATGAAACGCCGCTCTCGTCTGCTGCTCGGCAGAGACCCGACGGTTAGGTTGTCAAAGTTTGAATTGAGAAAACTAGCGGACAGGTTATGATTGTTGCGATGGTCATTATTGCTGTGATGATGCTCATGATGCCCATTTCCATGACCGCCCGTGAGCTGATTGTGATTATGATCTTGGTCATTGTGATGAGCATCAAGATGAACGTCAATGTCATCGTCAGAGTCTGGTGGTGTTGCAACATCTACATGCCGGTGACGTTCATCTTGATGTATTGATTTGATCGTGATTGGTTGCGACGTCTGCCTTCCGCGAGAGTTGAACATGATGGTTCACTGTTTGTTGGCTCTGCTGAATGATGGCTGACTTATTGAACCTTCGTGTAGCTCTTTCCCAGCTATCGGTATTCTAATGCCCCTCTAGCTAGAAATCGGTATTATTACTGTAACAGCAGATAGACTGCTGGTGATGTCTGATGTGATGATCAATGTCTATCTTGAATGAATCTCAATGGACAAATCTGAATCTGACAGTATTTGATGTCTGATGGTTTTAGCTTCTATCTAGTGTTATTGTTGATTGTGAGTGTTTCTGCGGTGTAGATTGTACTGCTATTGGTTCCTCAGAAGTGCGTAAGAAAACTGCACGTGGTGTAACGAGTCGAGTAAGGTGCAGAACACGAGCGGGACAGACAGAGGAGCCGAAGCGGAAAAACGAGCGGCAATGCTTTCTGGTTTGACTTTTTTGTGAGCGCGGGCTTGAAGTCTTTAGCCATTCTTCTAAGTTTGGTTGCGAAGTTGACACGTGTTGGTTCATCTTCCTAAACGAAATAATTCAGTCTTGGTCAGTCTTGGTTGGAAGCTAGCGACTTACGACATGCAAAGGTCGGACATAAAATGAGAACCATGAAAAGCTCTTGTGGAGCAGAGGAACCGAACCGAACCCCACACGACGGACAAAGCAAGGCGCTCGCCTGGCCGTGGCTGGCCTGTAAAAACTTGCGTTGCGCTTGTAAAATTCTTGCTCCCCGCCCCCAGGGGGGGGCTTACAGTAGGTAAGCACCGTGGAGAAAATAAAATCTATGACGTCATCATTTCCCGCAATTCCTGAGGTGGTTTTTTCACGGAAAGAGAAAAAAACAGACGATGATGATGAAGACGAAAAAAAGTTACCACCAACATGCATGTGGCATGTGGCATGGCAACCAGGTGGTGTGTTCAAATTGCTTACTGGATTGAACACCTGGCGTTTTTGCACTTGCTTTTCTTACGTGTTTGCTTCAATAGCTGATTGAACGATTCATGGCAACAAGAAGTTCGCATCGAAACCTTTCACAACTTCTCATTGCAACAAACAAAATCAGAAATGAATAAAAGCGCAACATTAGCATATCTGCTGCTATCGCTAGCACCGACAGCAGATGCATTCACCGTCAGCAAGGGCTCAATCCAATCCATTTCCAGATTCGATGCACCTACAATCACATCAAAATTCACATCCACTACTCAACTCCAAGAATCAAAAAATGACAAAGAAGAACAAGAAGAAAGTGAAGAACCAAAATCCGTGGCAGCCGAATGGGCCAAAGACCTTAAACAATCCTACGATCAGGACACCGAACGCAAACGCAAATATTTGGTAGTAGGGGGAGGATGGGGTGGTTGGGGCGCAGCACAGGCTCTAGCAGAGAGCAACATTGACTGCGAAATCACCCTTCTCGATGCCCTCCCAGATCCCACCGGTGCCACGCCCTATCTCTCCAAATCGGGAAAACCTGTAGAGGCTGGTACGAGAGGGTTCTGGAAGGATTATCCTAATATCAATGATTTATGCGCTCAATTGGACATCAAAGAAGATGATGTCTTCACCCCCTTTACCAATTCTTCGTTTTATTCCCCGGATGGATTGGAAGCCACCGCTCCAGTCTTTTCCGAGGCAACGCTCAACTTGGGGAAATTGGGCAAAGATCTCAACCTACCATTCGAATTACCTTTTCAGAATGAACCCTTTCCCCAGCTTCCATCACCATTTGGGCAGGTACTAGCCACCTTTCCACTTTTTGAACGCATCCCCCTCTCCGACCGAGCGAGCATGGTTGGACTTTTGCTAGCCACAATCGACTGTCTCGGGGCAGATGAATCTGTCCAAATGCAGTACGACCGCATGACGGCTCACGATCTATTTCTAAAATTCGGACTTTCCGAGCGTTTAGTAGATGACTTCATCCGTCCCACGCTCTTGGTGGGATTGTTCAAGCCCCCGGAGGAACTGAGTGCTCTAGTGGTGATGGAACTGTTGTATTATTATGCTTTGGCGCATCAGGATTCATTCGATGTTCGATGGATCAAGAATGGGTCCGTTGCGGATTCATTAATTAAACCCCTCGCGGAGATGCTGCAGAAGGATCATGGTTTGAATGTGTTGGGAGGGTGCCGAGTAGGGGAGATATCGTTGGAGAAGGATTATGATGATAAACTGAAAGCTAGTTCGGTCAAGTATACCAAGGATGGAAAAGAGTATGAGATTGGAAATGTTGATGGAATCATTTTGGCTCTGGGTTGTAAGGGAATGGAATCTGTGGTCGGGGCTTCCCCTGATCTGGCCAAGTTGCCCACGTTTTCAAAGGCTGCAAGTCTCAAGGGGATTGATGTCATTTCGACAAGGATTTGGTTTGATAAGGTCGTACCCACGAGAACTCCTGCCAACGTCTTTGCTAAATTTGAGGAGCTGAGAGGGGCGGGAGGAACGTTTTTCATGCTGGATCAATTACAGGGAAATACTCCCGAACTCTGGGGCGAGAGCTCTAACACTGATGAGGATGAGATGGACCAGGCTGAGTCTCGAGGGTCTGTTGTGGCGGCTGATTTTTATAATGCTGGTGCACTCATGTCTTTGAGCGATGACGATCTTATCAAGACTTTGACTGAAGATTTGTTGCCTAGTGCTGTACCAAGATTTAAGGGTGAGTGCGATTGTAATGATACTGTGATGATAGATTTGTCCATCTATCTATGGTGTTTTATAATTATATTGTATGATTGATACTGCAACAAATTTGAAATTCCAATCTCACACCATTGCTATTTTTGTGCACTTACGATTAGACGCAAAGGTGGTTGACTCTTGGGTTGGCAAGTATGCTGGCACAGTTTCTTGGTTCTCGCCAGGAAGTTACGCATCTAGACCGCCACTTGAGGGCGCAGGGAATGACATATTGCCAAATATCAAGTGTGCCGGTGATTGGGTGAGAATGGGAGAAAGGGAGCATGGAGCAAAGGGTTTGTGTCAGGAAAGAGCATATGTATCGGGAATTGAAGCAGCAAACTCGTTGTTGAAAAATACATGTACTGACGCTGATGATATGAAGGAGGTGCTTCCAGTGCGGGAAGATGAGGAGCAATTCAAGCTTGGGGTAGCTGTGAACAAGCAAGTCATGAAGATACTGCCAAGATTCTGGGTAAGATAGTAAGTATACAAGTGAAAGTAGTGATCATCTTTAGCGTTAGGATGTATGAATGCGAAATAAAGACATCCAAAATAACACTACACTTATTAATTAATACTTGTATTTTTTATTATTCTCGCTGTACAGTACCAAGAATGCGTGATGGTCATTGTCTCGCAACCTTTTTACTGCACAGCTATTAAACTGCCCCCACCACTCAAATTCAGAAATTCCCTGATTCTATCTTTTGATATAACAATAGATCTTGAATAACAATCGTTAACGCCGTACGAAAGTATAGCATAATTGGCGTCCGCTTGATAGTCCACCAGTCCAGAGGCAAAGGTAATGTGAGGACAGGTGTATGTTTCATTGCCTACGACAAGATTATTTCTGTCAGGATATGGAAATATCTGTGTCTCTGCATTGATATCATATTCTGCCATTCCCCCCAAGCAAAATGGCCCACTCACGGCTACATTTCGAAAGCGGGAGGATTTTGTTTCAAAGGCATAGAATCTAGAGACGTATCCACGTTCTTCAGAAACTCCATGTGATATGCCAACTTTGACAGTCTCATTAGAACCCCATGCAAGATCAATACAACATGATGTACCCCGGGAGCCAGAATCTTTCCACCCAGTCTTTTCTGGAAAAGGATACTTCCATTGATCTTCAGGACCATCGCTCGCCTTGTTGACGATTACATTTCCTTTATCGCGATGCCCTTTCTCACTTATTGTGCCATTTGGAACAAGCTCCCAATCTCCAATCTTGTGGAACCGGTCAGCGTAAAAATTGACTTTTCTCATCGAACGCCTACCATGAGGGCGTATTTCCATGTACGTAGTCAGGATACCATCTCTTCGTGCCTCAAAAATGTGGTAGTTCTTTTGAAAATCCATCACATTGGAATTGAGAACAGCATTACAAAACATTTTATTCCCAGGAGCATTGTTATCCTCCATTAAACGAACTTGCAAGCCCTGGCCGTAGAATTGATGTGAGTCATTCTCATGCTTTGCAATCATAGGTATAGGTCTCCCCTTCACCTTTGTATCCCAGCCAGAGGCATTGTTGGTCGGGGCCGGTACTCTGCGAATGTCAAAGGCAAAAATATGCGTGCCTACATCCGATGCCATGACAAACAATTGGTCCTTTTTGTCATTCCCCTTTGTGGAACGTACCGCAATGACCTGGTAGTCCTGGAAGGGTTCCAAAAGAAATTTATTGTAGCATTTCCAGGGCAGAACAGCTTGCGCCAATCTTAAAGAAGCCGATGCGCCTGGAATAGGTTGAAGATCACCATCCAATAGCGCCAGACTCAAATACGAATTTTCCTCTGTAGGATTGTTCATACGCCTCATGCCGACGCCACAGTTGTGAAAATTTGCACCCCTTGCAATCGAGAGATACTTGACTTTGTCCGCCTCTTCATCAGAAATATCTTTATGATATCGACCAGTGAGGTAGTTAAGCAATACTGGATCAAAATCAGATGTGAGGGGGAGCAAAGTGGGGTTGTATTCCACCAGAGCAGTGAGGCTGCCATCTTTAGGTCCTTTGGATCGTCGTTCTGCGATGTAGGTTGCATTGTTTCCTTGATTTTTAGGAATCTTTCGAACAGCCGGGATGGCATCAGAGGGTCGGTGGATGATTGTGAATTTGGCCGATTCTTCAAGGTATTTTCCAACATCATCGTATCTGCAAGGTGTACCATTGTTATCAAAACATGATGGACGGCTACTAGTAGAAGTAGATTCAACCACTTTTGCACCATTGGTTCGCTCAACAGCTTGGGTCTTTGAAGACTCTTTTTCATCTGATGCATCCTCGACTTTCGAAGTTTCAATTGCCACCGTTCTTTCCATCTCTGAAGAATAGATCACGCTGTTATGTGTATTCCTCGTAGGATTGAATATGTCATCTCGTGCTAAAGTTCTGGATAATGTATGGAACACAATTCCGAAACTCAGTGTGGCACAGAATAGGAGGAGAGTGTATATAATTGTTCGTACCATTGCTACACTAGTAGATAATCGAAGAAAGAAGTGGTGAACGGAGTATGCGAAGACCGAAGGTCCGAAGAAATTGTGGCTTGCTTCTTGCTTGTTATTATTTATTCGGTCCGAAAGGCTTTTGTTTCAGGGGGGAGGGAGAACAGCCCCTCACGCCACGCCTGCACCCCCCCCTCGAGTTTATTTAGTTCCAAAGCGACGCAGCGTCTGCCAGCGCAAGCGAAAGCAAGCTTGCAAGCAAGTAAAAACCTACCAATACTTTATTATCACTGTGTCACTGTATTCATATCATCTTTACCCACAATAAAATATTTCCACTATCATGATTGCCACATTACTGCCAATATTCATCCTACTTCAATCTACGAATGGTTTCAGTCAAACCTCACCGTTTGCTGGTCAAAGAAGATCCATAATGGCAAGCCATTTCCCAACGCATCACGGTGCTCTCTATGAAGAAAATAATGAAGAATCTGATCTTGTGGAAAAAAACAACGGAAATCCTATGCATACCGACATAGTCGTGTCCGCAACCCCCGCTGAAGAGATATCTTCAACGTCAACTGAGACGATTGATAATACCTCGGAGGCAGATTTCACTTTGACCTCTCGCGATTTAGCGCAGGAAATCATTTCGAAGGTGAATACAGACGAGTCAACGATTCATTCTTCACCACCATTATCTTTTCCAAAGTATTTAACTATGCAGGTATGATGTGGTGAAGTTAGTTAGTCAGTTGCATGTTCTGAGCGTCTTGATTATCATGTGCTATCTTTGTGGTATATCTTGAATCAATTTTCCATTCGTTTTGCCATTTTCTGATGAATTCTACTCTAACGCTAACGTTTTGGAATGCATGTACACCCTCCGACTCTCTTCAAAATATAGGAAAAGAGAGTTAACGTCACCATTCGATTCAGCGCAACACCCGGTCTACAGCCCTATTACTTAACAATTGCAAAGAAAATTAAAGAATCTAATTCGGATGTTATTGTCGAGAAGGTAATATTACCAACTGCGGAAGATAAAAAATTTCTCCAAGATACAGTGTTCGAAGTATTAATTGACGGTAAGGTCATAATTGGTAAATCCAGAGGAAAGTTTCAAGGAGTTCGGCGATCGATGAAACAGGAGGTGAACGATAATCAAGTATTTGGGATGAGTGTGTATGTTTCGATGGAGGAGGTGAATGGGGCGATTGGGAAGGCGAGGAAGAAGAGGAGACCGAATACTGTCTACACTCCTGAAGATAGGCAAAGATCGATGGGACTTGAGAAATGATACACCGGTTCTTGCAATTGATGGGGTGAAATCAAAGAAAGGCAGCCATCAGGTATTGCATACTTGAATTAGTTTGTGTTTAAAAGGACACACATACATGGCCTCTTAAAATACATTTCAATTTACTGTCGAAAATACTATGGTGAATCTTCAACTAACTTCAACCCCCCACATCTTTTGGAGCATGTTGAAAGCCCGCGGATCGTGATCTTTCAGCTGCTGTCGATTGAAAGGGTACCACTTATTATATTCCAGATCCTTATCAGCTCCAACACCCCCCAAAAACGCCACACTAAGCTCTGCGAAATATTCCATTGGATCTGTAGCAGCATAAGCTTTACATTCATCTGTCCCTCCTTCATGATTATGCACCTTGACACTATCGTATAATTTCTCCTCCATGCCTCTTTCATAACATTCTTTGATTTCTGGATTTGAATAACCATCTGTAGTAAATTTGTTGTGCCAGGCGTGGGATAATTCGTGCAGCATGACACCACCCTCCTGCCACAAGGAATGATCCTCGAGATATTTACCCGCCTCGTACAATTCAACTCCGCCGCATTTTGTGGACGACATTCCATTCTCCACTAGCCAATCGGATCCAGGATGGAAACACGCTCCCCTTGCTTGGACCGGGGCACATTTCGGTCCATACTTTTGGCACTTGTTGATCCAAATGGGTGTAGACCTCTTGAGAAGCTTGCATGCTTCCCTCGGCAATTTCTTGGAACATGCGAGTAAATCCACCTCGAGCTGTGTCTTCACCTTTGCCAAATGTTCGTCGCCACCACTTGTAAATAATCCCTGTTCGCATTTGCATTTCCATCCCCCAATGAGGACGTCGTGGTAGATTTTATCGGATGTATCCAGCGGTGACGCGTCTATTGCACATTGGGTGACTTTGACTTGAAACTTTGATTTCGTTCGATGGAATCGCAGCCTGCGGTTGCAAGAGTATGCGGGGATCTGTGTGATTGTCACCAGATGCACATACGTCCCCTCCGATTCCTCTTCAACATCATCGTCTTTCATTGATACACTGGTTTTGGTGGGTCTGTAACCAGCTATAATGTTCCCTATTCTTTGATCAGCATCATTGCTGGAATCGTCATTGCCGTCGTCATCGTCCTTATCCTTGTCATTGCTGCGAGTATTACCATTTTCGGCACAAAGTCCAAGAACAAACGCATGCCCTAAGCATGTATTCTCTAAATGTGAACCACGATGACGAATTTGCAATCCATCACTGTCTAGACTTGTTATTGTGGGCGAGCATGTTTCCAAACGATAAAAATGATGCAGTTTGCCATTCTGATGGACCCTGATATTGATAATACATGATGCATGATGCATGATGCATGATACAATAAGTACAGGTACAGGTATGAGAGGTTCAAATCGGTGGATGGCATAACTTTAAAGTTGACTCGCTAGACTTGAATTGACTTACCAGCATAGAGTGAGAGGCATTCCGGTCTGATTGACAAAGACAACCCGTATCTTGGTATTGCCATCGTTCAAGATGGAGTTCAGTTTCTTTCGTTCATAAGCTCTCTGAGCATTTTTATTGACAAATACTTGGCCCAGGTCTGTGTCTTTGGAGACGCTCTTGTTCTTCATTGTATCGGTTTGGGGTTGGACTTGTGTTGTGGCAGGGAGATGAGAATTACTCCTGAATGATGATGATGATGATGACGACGATGATGTGGTAAGCTGATGAAAGAGAGAGAAAGAAATAACTAGAAGGACCAATCTTGTTTGCATCTCTTCTTGATATCCTCAGCCCTATTCTGAATTCAAACAGAGATTTAGTGATAGAGAGGGAAGAAGAGTTGAAGCAGAATAACAACTACGAGTACTAGGTAGGGTACGCCACGCGCCACGCACAACAATGATTCGATTCGATTCAATGCACAATTCAATTACAATTCAAAAGAACCTTGAACTTGCTTGAACAACCAAGCGACTTGAACGAACCAAGCGACTAGCAACGAGCGTTTGAACTCCCAACCCAACTTCGAGTGAAGAAAACCATTCAATCCCGTAAAATCTTACTTTTAAAAGCTCACCACTCGATGTTGGGTTGGGAGTTGAAAAGATTGATGAACCATCAACCATCACGCACAATTCAATGCACATCTACCATCTAACGCACCGTACAGTATGTACAGTACTGTGCAACTTGTCTTACCTCTTACGTACCACACATTCCACAGTCTGCAGCCATTTCTTTGCATGCGTTGAATGTCACGTGCGTCCCTACTCTTGAATTTGTGTTGCTTCATTAAAGGACCCACAGTCACAAACAGATTGATTAGATACGATACATGAATGAACAATGAACCCACCGCTCACAGGTGACGATATTTGAATATAGTGCACATACATCAAAATACCTGGTACATTTATCCAAAACAATGACTGACGCAAACGAGTTTGTCCATCTCCAAGACGCAAAGAGCTTCAGCAGGCTACTCTACACCAACCCCGTCTGCCTCCTAGCCACTCTCAACCCCTCTGCAACACCAACACCAACACGGAACGTCATGGTAATTTCCTGGTTGACTCCCACCAACAATTCCGGGAAGTTCGTCATGAGTGTCAATAAAAGGAGGCACACTGCTGGTATACTCGTACCCAATGACAACAGCAACGGCGACAGCAACAGGGGAAATAGAGATGATGATAAGGATAAGGTGGAATTTGTGTTGTGTGTGCCAGTCGCCGGGATGGAAGATTTGGTTCGTAATGTTGGAAAGATGTCAGGGAGATGGGGCGATAGCAAATTCCCCCGTGATCAAATACAATCCACCCACAGTGTCCACAATGACGTTTCTGCAGCCATGCCATTGGGATCAAATGCTCCTGCTGCCAAACCATCTACGCGTAAGCGTAATGCGAAAAAGAAAAAGTTTGAGAATGGAATTAATGGATTAGTCGCAGTCAAAATTGGAACATCGGAAGAGGCGTCCTTGAGCGATCAGGAATTATTTGGAATTCATGGGACGGTGGCACACTTGAAATGCACCACATGCGGAATCGTAAAAGAAGGGACTCCTGGTGTGGATGAGGATCATTATCTGATTTTTGCAGAGGTTACGGGTGCTTATGTTAAGAGAGATTATTGGAATGAGGATAAGAAACAGTTTCAGCCGATGAAAAAACAACGGGGTGGTGAGGATTTTTTCCCTCCGCCGTACATGACTTTCTTTGGTTCGCAAAGCTTTGGATATGTCGTCACTCATGATAGATATGAATGAATCATACCATTTGTGATGGCAGCAAGAGATCTTAACTTCCGCTCCAAGCTTATCTAGCTAGAGTTTACACAGAAGCCCAGTAAGCACACCAAAATGGTATTGTCATCGAATTCTTTTACTGCTGCATACTCCAAATGAAGCCTACATCGTTGAGTTTCTTGATTCGCTCTTCGGTCAAGAATGAGTTCTCGCTGTTAGCTAGGAACTTCTTGTACTCATATCTTTGTGTGCCTACCCATATACCAAGCCTGGGAGGAACATCAATCAGCAACAACCAAAGTTAGAGACACATTGAAATGCTCGTATTCATAATACATAACAACCATCATACAGCTATGTGGATACGTACCCTTTAGTACCAACTGGAACTGCACAGTTTCCATGTATCTCTTTGTATTCAATGAGCTCCGTAAAGGGAAGGTTGAATGCATCTTCATGGTGATCCCAGATGAAGCCTACATCGTTGAGTTTCTTGATTCGCTCTTCGGTCAAGAATGAGTTTTCGCTGTTAGCTAGGAACTTCTTGTACTCATATCTTTGTTTGCCTACCCATATACCAAGCCTGGGAGGAACATCAATCAGCAACAACCAAAGTTAAAGACACATTGAAATGCTCGTATTCACAATACATAACAACCATCATACAGCTATGTGGATACATACCCTGGAGTACCATGTGTAACTGCACAGTTTCCATGTATCTCTTTGTAATCAATGAGCTCCGTAAAGGGAAGGTTGAATGCATCTTCATGGTGATCCCAGATGAAGCCTACATCGTTGAGTTTCTTGATTCGCTCTTCGGTCAAGAATGAGTT
>Ga0115005_10001395_pt1 | contig 19138 bp, 13 predicted proteins | sample ArcOceMetagenome_FD_87163 | JGI IMG/M metagenome (GOLD analysis project Ga0115005, IMG submission 87163) | Marine eukaryotic phytoplankton communities from Arctic Ocean - Arctic Ocean - Greenland ARC118M Metagenome | ecosystem: Environmental > Aquatic > Marine > Oceanic | place: Arctic Ocean... | reverse complement strand
GCAACAAGCATCTAATTTTGCCTTCTGGCTTGATACAGTTTTCAAGTGATTTTTTTGGTATTCCACTTCTGGACCCTTTCGTCGATGGTGGTGATGGTGGTTCAGCATCTGGTAGCGACGACGGTGCCGCAGCCAACGCGTTTGATCATGCGTCGTATGGATTATGGTCTACAATCATGGAAAACCCGGCTATAAATTCTGCTATTGAACAAATACCCGACGAAGCAACTTCTATCGCTGCAGCGATCATCACCACTGCGCTACCTGAGACGCCCAATATACACCCAGAACGAAAGGAACGATTGGAAGAGTTCAGTTCTGCCTTCCTTAACATGTCAGTTTTCGACGTTGCCGACTTTTGGCTGCCTTCTGCCAGAACAGATGGAGCACCCAATTTACATCATGTCTTTTCTCTTTCATCCGATGATACCAACACCAGTCTCGACTACTTTAAGATTGCATCAAACAATACAACCATAAGCGCCTGGGCAGGAGCTGTAGGTCGTGCATTTTGTTCCGGAAGCGCAGTCTGGAGTACCAACCCTGAAATCATTGTTGATGTTGGACGAAGAGAGGCATTTGCAATTGCAAACATTCGAACTTCTTTGGCAGTCCCAATTTTCTCTTCAGGATCTGTATCACCATGTTGCGTGTTATGTTTTTACTCCAGCGTTCGAAGTGATTGCGTCCCATTTGTTCTAAAGTTCGTTCAACAAGCTTTGCGCAGTTTATGGTTTGGATTGGAAAGCATAGAACCACATGAAAGCATTGGAAAAGACCTGTGGAAGGATGTGGCGCCCGCTGACCTCGGAGAGATGGCTGCTGATTTAGAGATGCAAAAGGCGTTTTATCAAAAGAAGAGACCCTACGAAGCAATTTCTTCAAAACACGTGAGTCGCTTGGATCTCTGAACTTTCAGTTCCACTTATTCTCAGTATGCATCTCACTTTTCCCTTATCTTATGTAAAACCCAGGAAAACACCGGCTCTGAATTTTATCAAAATACTACTGAGGATACGGATAGCAGTTCTGCCCTTGCAGCGCAGCTCCAATCATTGCCGACACCATCAGGCGATATAAACAATTTAATCAATGGTAATCGAAATATATTTGCAGGGCTACAATATCAAAATGCGGGTCAAACGGCACAGACAATTCAAAACCATTTGCAAGATGCGATCAAATTAGCCGCAGATGCCAGGCCCCTACCTGATTACAATGAAGGCAATGTGGCTAAAAGAATGAATATTGGCTCGGGAACTCCCGGTGCTTCAATAATACTTGCTCAGCCATCGCAATCGCAAGATTTTTCTGCATCTAATCTCAATGCTTTAACGATGTCAAGTGCACCCGACGCATTGGAAATGAAAATGGAGGTGGAACAAACGTTTGCTTCAAATATATGTCAACAAATACAACCGCTGCCACTAACACTGCAACAACAACAACAACAACAACAACAACGACCACAGGAGCAACCGCAATCTCAATCTCAATCGCAACAAATACAATTCGTCCCGCAAACAGTAATTTCTCAAAATGGCAAACATGAAAACTCGCAATTTCTCCCCCCAACAAACGCGTCAAAGTCGGCCCCACTCGAGAGTGCCAAGCCAGGTCGTCCAGTGTGTCGTATTCAAGGCTGCAGCCAACTCTCGGCAGCCCGTAAACCATACTGCACGAAACATAGTGGCAACAGAATATGCGAACAAGAGGGATGCGCCAAATGCGCGCAAGGTGCAACTAGATTCTGTATTGGACACGGAGGAGGTCGACGTTGCACGTTTCCAAACTGCGACAAAGGAGCTCGAGACAAATTCTTTTGTGCAGCTCATGGCGGCGGCAAACGCTGTACGAATTCCGGATGCCACAAATCTGCTGTTGGGGGCTCTAACTTATGCACAAGCCATGGTGGCGGACGCAGATGCGCAGTAGAAGGCTGTGAGAAATCTGCGCAGTCGTCTACAAAGTTTTGCGTGAAACATGGCGGGGGAAAGAAATGTTGTCACCTTGGCTGTGAAAAGGTAGCAAGAGGAAGAACTCAGTACTGTGCTAGCCACGGTGGAGGAGTACGGTGCAGGTTAGAAGGGTGCAGTAGAATTGCGATAGGCAAAATGCAACTCTGTCGTGCTCATGGCGGAGGTTCGAAAAAGAGATCACCGACGAATACTGAAGGATGAAGTTCATTGATTTTCCTGTTTTCTCTACTATCTTTTTGCAATGTATTAAAACTTATCTCGAAAGAAATGTATAACTATTTTAATAATGACAATTAATCAATTCTGCGCGGTTCTTTACCTCCTTCTGTGTTTACAACCTAACTCCCTCTTCTGTGCATAAATTCCCTTTCGCAATGTGCCACACTTCCCACTTCCATCACAGGATAACTATATCACATTGAGGAGGGAGTGTACCGGTACGTGATAGATATTTGATGTTTCATCTGCAAGATTTTCACCTCGTTCTTTCTTCTTTAACCTGACTTCCCACTTTCTTCACGGCATTTCTCTTATGCCGGAATGGCGCATGGCCACTCGCAACAGCGATTTCATCAATGCAATAATAACTTGAATCATGTACACCCCCCTCCTTTCCAAATTCATCTTCTTTCCTTAGAGGGTAAGCGATAGAAACACCATCATCTTTTGATCCCGGTAGAATATCGACAATGACGAGCTGTTTATGCAGTGTGCTCATAGATCGCGCAAGGGTCTGAATTTGCATCCAATTCACTCTCGAACCTGGAGGCACTACATGAACGCAGAAATCTGAATGTACACGACCAGGACTATCTGCATAAAGGACAAGTTCACAGCCAAATTGAAGACCAGAATGCACGCAATAGCCCTTTCGGGAAAAATGCTGCCGCGCTATAGCCGCACGGTCTTCGTGTGATAGAGGAAGAGATTCTTTTATCACCATGTTTGTGTGTCGGTAGTTATTTCCAAAAGTACATGCTTGCTAGTTCGTTCGCTAGAGTAGTTAGTATGATAATAAAAGAAGAGAGCAAAAGCTTTTTCATAATAAATAATAATGGGAAGGTCAGGTTGGGAAACAAGAGGGGTGTAACAAATTTGAGAAAATTGGGATTTAGACCCCTAAACATCCAGATGTGCGGCTCCTCACTTTTCTAATCAACCACGAGAACAACTTAACCACGACGCGAGAAATTAGTGCTACTGTACGCGAGACAGACACAGTACACGCAAGAGAGAATTTTGATTGTGTACTTTCAACTAGAGTAGATTCAAGATGAAATTATCCCTCACAGCTTGAAGTTTCCAAAGCTCTTGGGCAAAGATAAAGATCGCCCATGATCCACATCTTGAATAATCCCAAACTTCTAAATTATTGAGGACGCTACTGCATGTTTTGCATTTCCTGATGCATACTTCTATGGGAATATTTCAAGTGGACTTTGCACATGACTGCCTGAACCCTGTTCCACATCTGATTCAGATCTTGTACTCTCCATAACCACAATCTTTTCTTTCGCTACATCTTTGAATTGCACACGCCGACCAGGTTCGTAATGTCCCAAGTCTTCTTCTGAATTTCGAAGTGGAATCTGATCCGACAAGAAATCCTTTGAAACAGTTTGGGTTGCAATTGTTCTTTTTGGTTCATTCAAAGTTTCATTATTACTCGTTCCAACCGACTCTTGCGATGCTTGACGTCTTGCAAGTCTTTGATCTGCTCTAAGTTGCACTAATCTATCCCCCATAGAACTACCTCCCGCAGATTCGTTTGAAGCAGCACTAGGTGGGATATTTCCACTCCCACTCCCACGTAATTGCAAAGCTCTGGTTGATAGACCGGATACATTACTACGTCCTCTGTTAATGCTTCTAGCTTTATCTGCAGTGCGTTGAGCCAGTATCTTCGGGACAAAAATGAAGAGCAAAGTTGCCACACAAATGACGAAGCAGATACTTGTCACAACAAACGAGAACGCGGAACTATTGTTTCTGGTTATAAAGAGCAGAGGTACTCCAAAGAAGAAAGACTGGAAGATACAAATCATTGCCATTCCAATGTACTTGCTTTCATTCATTTCTGTTCTGACCTCTCTCCCAATGTAAGCTTGATAGCAGGCGAGGAGCAAGGCAGTACCGTTCACAACTATGATGGCAATACTGAACCCCAGTGTCCGATCACTTGCGCAAGCTCCCTCGGACACAATCACTTGGTCAAACTGGTTTCTTTCAAGGACAGTTCTCTCCCAGTTACGCGGAGCAACACCTGCCCAGATAGATAAAATAACCGCATTGCTAGCAAGGAGCACAGCAAATGGCACCATAACATCTCCCATAGTGACTGTAACTCTTCTGAACGATCGGGAAGCGTCGACGATTTTGTTAACTCTCCACAATTTGCTGAACAGAGCAGAAAATGTGACAACAAATCCAATCGAGAAGAGCCAGGGAGATAAAGAGCACGAGGCATCTAGACTCCGCTGCCCGGCCACTCCTTCATCCATTGACACCGGGATGATGGTCAGTGCCATAATTATAGTTCCTACGCATATCATCGCCAAAAAAGGCGGCTGGGACATTCTAATCACAGCATGTTTTCTCATTCTCACCAAGTATGCAACACATGCGATTGCCATGAGAATGATCACCGACGCCAGTATTAGACAGGCAGATCTCACGCCAGTTGAAATCAAATTCCTTTCTTCTTCAACTCCTCCGATTTCAGGAGGAGCATTCTTCGTTCCGTCAGAAAAAATAAATTGGTCTGTGAAACTACTGCCACCGACACTGCCCATGTAAGGTTCCCACCCCGCAGTTGCAGCATCAAACAAAGCATATCCCTTGCCCTGCAGAGTGACAGTAGTATCAGTAGCACTTGTTTCCACAATGTTACCAACAAAAAAGTTGGTTGATTCATCGTTCCGTGAAAAGTTATCGGGACCAATTTTGACGTCTCCACTCGCGCTGCGGAAATCGATACCAATGAAGGCACTATGGTGCTCTGCACCCGTGAAAACGTCGCCTTCCTCAAATGTCGACTTGGCATCTATTGCTGCTTGGCATGCCGAAATGCCCATTCCAATTACTGCGTCGTAGGTATACAGGGCAACGTGATTCGGTGTTTTGTAGAACCAATCTTTTGTGCGATTGAAATCAAACGATTCCCCTTCAGGCGGTGGTGGCTGTTTTGAGTTGATGTATGATAAGGTGTCTGGATTATTTCCTAACTTCTCCCATTCTTGTACAAACATGTCATACTCAGGAACACCGGGAACACCATCGCCCCCATCGGTAATCACAGCGTTACCATAAGAAGCAGTTGCCAACAATGAGTGTTTTTCAAATGTTTGCGCGTTATCGTACAGATAACTAATCATAGCACCACAGAATAACCACATCTTGCCAGGACTTTTATTGAACAATAAAATGGTAAGCTGGCGATATCCTACTGCTCATGGATAATATAATGAAACCAAACAAGTACCGAAGGAACTCACCCAGCTACTCCAAGCTCCCGCGCGGCCTCCATAATCTCGGCATACTCACTGTCGAAGATCACGCCGATAACGTAATTCAACTTTGAATCAAGAAGCACCTTCAATTCTTCCATAAGTCCTTCTCTAGTGTAAGTAGGATAAAGTGTCAGAGGAACAGGTAACACATACAATCCGTTCTCCCTGGCATAATTCTGGACAACCTTTAAATACGAGGTACCATATCCATCATCTGCAAGGTAGACAACTGCAAATTTCTGGATATCCATAACGTCATTCATAAACTTTGGAAGGAGTCTCGCTGATCCTGCATCAGATGTATGAGTTCTTGAAAAGAGTGGATAAAGTACTTTATTGTCGAGAGCATCCGAGGTTGCTTCTTGAGAAACTTGTAGCAAATCATATACACCAGTCACGGTTGCGAACTTTACTGCAACTGACGATCTAATTGTGCCCAAAACTGCGCATGGTTGAGGTTCTACGATGGATGTTGGAGATCTTGTTATCATATCTGTAAGTCCTTTGACAGCCGGCATAGCTAAAGCCTTTTTGAGAAATACAGAAATGCGGTGAGATTGAATCTAAATGCAGTATAGCTACACATCCGCACAACGCTACGCACCTGCGTATTGAATATCTCTGTTGTAAAGCGAATTTTGCACCTCTGGTTTATACCTTCTATATCTTTGACAACTGCACCGTTTCCATTGTTCCAGTGATTGATAGCCATTATCGCTCCTGCAGAAGCTCCATAACATATTTCACTGAGATCTTGATGTCCATCCCCGTTCATGGCAGTATAGCGCATAAATTGTGGAAGGTGGCACATGACGATACTAGAGTCTTCACCATGCGTTCCAGCAGCACCAGCAGCAACAGCACCAGCACCAGAAGCAGTACCATTGTATCTATGTAAATTCCTTCCTATATGATCATTTCCTCCTATAACAGGGATGAAGTTTTCCGGATCAGTGGCACGTAGTTCATCGTAGAATGCGTGAGAAGTATTCATTATCTCACACAATCGCTATGATTGAAAATGGTAAATTGTATGTGTCCTGTTACTTGTTACGCTGTTATCATCATCTGTTATGCCCTGTTCCCTGTTACCTTTTACCAGTGTCCGGTGTCCGGTGTCCGGTGTCAGGTACCACAGTTTGTCACAGCACTTTCAACTTGGTCACAGTAAAAGTATCAAAGATCGGCGCGAAAGAGGCCCTAGACCCTTAGGCCCTTTTTCCCGTCACATAATAGTCGAACTTAAAGAAAAGAAATGACAAGAAACAAACTGCAAAGCCAACTGCTCTACCGGTACAATCTACTCATAAACGCTTACGCTACAACGCTGCAACACAGACATAGCTCCCGATTACTAATAATAGTTTTTAATCTCTCGTGTTCGACACTATTGCATATTGTTACTATGAATCCCAACAATGCCCAAGCTGGTGCTGCGCCACTTCCAATGCCTGCACAGACCACCGCCAAATTCACAGACCTTTTTGGCGATGCATCCAAAGACCCTTTGCAGGGTCAATACTATGAACTCTTCAGGACATTTGACTTTGATACCAACAATGCACAAAATGGTATTGCCCCTAGTGTTTTGCGCGATTATATCGCTGCTGCCGGAGCGCAGAACCATCCTCTTGCGCTCCTCGGCCTATTTGCAAATGGCATCCTTCATCCTTGCATTTACCCAGCCCGGGTGGATAGAGCCTTAGGAGCTCCCATCTCCACTCTGGATGGTCAATTATTTGCTTTTGACAATGAGCTCCACCGCAACCGGGGGCACACTGTTCAGATTGTGAACAACCATTTCAATGATCTCATTCCAAACGCTGCCTTGGTTTCCACGGTTCCAAATCTCTTGACTCGGTTAGCTGCAGATCCCACTTTAGAGACACTTGGTCCACACGCTGTCAGAGATGCACACACCGAAGTCGTGCATTCACGTTACATTATCCCTATTCCTTTAAGGTATGTGAACCTTTTTCTGGCCTCAGGCATCACCCCCAGATGCTTCTTTCTTGAGGTCTATCCTCTCATGGTTATTGACAATGTTGATGCGGATTGCCAGTCTTTAATCTGCTTCATGCAAGTTGCTCTGAAAATTCCCTTGCTCAATCAGCCATCTGTCATCGAAGTCACACTACCAGTTGTGCCTCCTCGTGATAAACCCCTTTCCATATTCGTGATGCCATCCTCCAGCATCATTTTCCTGCTTTGAATAATTCATTGGTAGGGTTACAGCAAAGTCAGATTGCTGTTCAGCTCAGCTCTATGAATGAGCAGATGCAACTGAATCGTGCCGATGACCTTGCTCACATTGCCGACGCTAAAGTGGTCTCTCTTGAGACATTCTACGGATGCTCCAAATTAGATAGCCTCCTCTTCCAATCTTGAGCTGCAAATAAGCAAGGACTAGCACCTATCTGGATCCGTATCCCCAAGCTCAAGTCTATAAAGAAAGATGGTGCACCTCACCTGACTGTATCATGCAATCTGTCCATGGCTAAATCTCTAGTACTGACCATGCAGTTCAACATGGTGCATCGCGACAGCCTCCAGACTGGACTAAATCTCTTCCTATTTGGTGACATTGACAAAGAGGCCTCACTCATCCTCAACAATCAGCTCAATCTGTTGATGAGCGGTGTGACAACCACACTGGCAGATGCCCAGTCGATACTGAAGACCAGCAATGTGATGATGCCGCCTGGTGATTGTGGATCGCTCAGATATGTCTCCAGCACTTCCTCGTGTTCCTCATGTGAATCCTACCAGATGCACATCCTCTAGTGATCTGGTTGCAAGGACATTCTCAAGACATGGACTCCTTCCGCCATAAGGCCTGTAAAAATGCGAACCTGGGCGCTGATTTTTACGGTAAAATAACTAGTAAAAATCACACATTCCAACATATCTAAAACTAGCTGAAGATTCACGCACCATTGAAAAGCCAGTGTTTTCAAAAGATATAATCATGCTCTCTAGTTTGTGTGTCTAGTTCGGAACCTGGCAGCACCCTACTGATCCCACTTTATCGCCAGCACATGGTATCTACCACCACTTGAGATGGTTATCCAATATCACCTCCAATGGTTTGTTTAAGGCACAGAAGAGGAGCCCCGCTAATGTTGAGCTTCCTGATGCGTGCCTTATCCACAAACAGATTCAAAACGAAATGCCTTGGGCTCCCCTCCTTTCTGAAAACTTCATCAGGGATTACAAGGCCAAGGAGTTTTGTGGCATCTGTGGTCCCGTAGTGCCTCCTGCGGTTCGAAACCCCTTCCCTGAAAACAGCAGGACCCCAAGTGCCGCTCCTACGGTGGATACTCCCCGAATCCTGGTGAGCGTGATGTCAACTTACACTACAACACTGCACTCTTCGAAGTATGTAAGGAAAGAGGAAATACTGGAAAGTTCGCCTCTAGCATGATCCGTCACAAGATTGCTCAAGGCGCTCTTCCACCCCTCCCTCTCTCCAAAGTGGATGGGCAAGCAATGTGCCTTCCTTTCCAAGTGAAGGGAGTGTGCAATGAACAGTGCAAAAGGAAGCCATACCATGTAAATTACAATGGCAACAAATTCACCAAGCTTAGCAGCTGGTGCACTTCGAACTATCCTTCCAGCGCCAACTGAAAAATTGGCAGAACTAGTAGTAGCGCAGTAGCCTTAAAACTAGAACCAACTACTTTTTCATAGCCTTCACTCTCAGTTGCGCCCTCTCCCTTACCGTCTCTTTCCAATAAGAGAAAATTATCCCAGAAGCTTCCTGTATCCGTATCAAGACCCAAAGTAGATACTGACAAGCTTCCTACTGATCTAGGAAAGTTTGTAGAGTGCGATTCAACATTGTTGAAAAGGCTGGGTTGGCTCCAGGAGATCCAAAACTCGTCGCCCTTCCATTGGTTCTGCCCATGGGATGAAAAAATGGTCCCACAATATTCTCAACTGCAACAGAGACCATTGCAGATCTTGCTAACACAAGACTGACTACCAGTGCCGACTCAAATGCACCCCAGCATGCCTTAGACGATCTAGCAGCATCCATTATTTCACCAGTGCTGCCAGCACATGAGCGGCAAAAATCCGTTTCGGATAAAATTCCATCACTCGGATTTCCAGTGATTGCGAGGATTTTATAGCCTACGTGCAAGGACGCAAAAGGGGTCGCCAAGTCAGGCATCCTCTTTGAAGCGATTGGCTCTATGTTTCGACCTCTTGAAGAGTCTGATCCCAGTAGCAGGCAGGAACCTATTTCCATGGAAAAACTGTTGCAAGTTGACTGTTCATGGGGTACCATTAAAACGGTTCTGGGGTGGATCATCAATACAGTCACTCAAACTATCCACCTTCCAGAACACCGTCAACAGCACCTAGCCGATATCCTTGCTGAGATTCCAAAAGCACAAAAGAGAATTAGCATCAAAAATGGCATAAGGTTTTAGGTGAACTCCATTCCATGCCGCAAGCCTTGCCAGGACCCGAGCCCTTTTCAGTCAAATGCAACACGCCCTGACCACACACAAAGGATCACGTATTGCACTGTGCAAGGGCGTCCACCAAGCCTTGGACGATTTTTGCTGGATGCTCAAAGACATCACTAGCAGGCCAACCCGAATTGCAGAAGTCGTTTATTTAAACTCTTCTGCCGAAGGCCCGCATGATGCTTCTGGCAAAGGAGCTGGTGGTGTTTGGTTCCCCTCATCTAGTCTCAACCCTCGAGGAAAATTCAAACACAAAGCCGTTCTATGGCCTCATAAGTGGCCCGCTGACATCATCGCCAAGTTGGTGACTACGCAAAATCCAACTGGCACTGTCACAAACAGTAATTTGGAACTGGCAGGGGGCCTCATTCATTTAGAGGCTCTCCTTCAAACCTTCAACGTGCGAGAACGGATATTCTTGAGCAAGACTGACAATCTTGCAACTCTTTTCTGGCAGCTCAAAGGTAGTGCAACCACTGATAAAGTCCCTGCCCGCCTCCTTCGGCTCTTCGGTATCCACCAAAGATACCACCGTTACGTCCCAAGGCATGACTACATTTGCGGCCCTTCCAACCCAATCGCCGACGATTCATCACGCATGTTTGAACTATCTGATGATGAATTGCTTTCTTATTTTAATACTAAATACTATTATATGTGCCCAAAACAGAAAAACACCTGTCAACTCTGGACACCGTCACCGCAGCTGATTGCCGCAGTCCCTTAAGCGCTGCGCAACAAGCAGTCAAAGCCGGAATCTCTTCTGGTAGCGACAAAGCAGCCGATGCAGCTTGGGTCCAGTGGGACACATTCTGCCTTGAGTTGGCCACTGATCCTTTTCTCCAAGCCTTCGAAAACAAAATACCTCTTTTACAGTCTTCGCACAGCTAGTTCGTACTGGAGGCCTTGCAACAGAGTTCTTTGGGTGAATTGTGGCAAGACCTGTGATCATCCTGATACATCGTTGAAGGTTGTCAACGATGACGTTCACGGATTTGAACCTGGCGTTTTTGAGCTCTTGCTTCAATGGGATATTACAATCATACATTAGTCTAGAGGGACGCGTTCCCCTTTGTTTGTTTTTAAATTATTCACGAAATTTTGTGAGAAATGACAAAACAAATGCTCCAGCCTAGGAGACAGGCACTTGATTGTGAGTAAGCTAACTTAAATATTTTACTTATTACTTGGTTGGCGTGACTTTGAGAGACTCCAGCAAATAATCAGCTTATTCTTTAAAAGTCTGTTCAACCAAAAAGAAGGCTTCTCTACAAAAACACTGAAGAGAGGAACAGTCGTGATGTACCAACGGAAAGTGCAAACTAGCTAGCTATCTAGAAATTTCTTCTTCTTGTCTTCCACTCACTCGATCGATCGATAAGGAAGCAAAGGGCGCCGCCGGACGACCAATGACGGTGTCACCGCACTCTTGCAAACATGACCCACTACAGTCCCACGACTACAGATGTATATAAGTTACAATAATATACCGCCCATCATAGAAACACCTTCAACAGAATCCTTTGAAGCAGCACTAGAGATGGAAGATTAACACTCCCCCAATAGACCGGATACCGGTACATGACTTTGTCCTACGTCCTCTGTTATAAATATCTGCAGTAGTGCGTTGAGCCAATATCTTCGGGACAAAAATGAAGAGCAAAGTTGCCACACAAATTCAAAATGACGAAGCAGATACTTGTCATAACAAACGAGAACGCGGAACGATGGTTTTTGGTTATAAAGAGCAGAGGTACTCCAAAGAAGAAAGGCTGGACGATACAAATCATTGCCACCTCTCTCCCAATGCCAGCCTGATAGCAGGCGAGAAGCAAGGCAATAGCGTTCACAACTATGATGACGAGTCCAGCTTAATTTTCCGGAGAACGACTAAGAAATGCAGGCTCACTACTATTGTAGCAGAACCCCTCAAACGGCAGCCAGCTATTCATTAAGAAGCCTTACAACACTTGCAGTCTCAACAGATTAGTATTGATAGTATGTTGAATGTTAGGTGTAAACATTAAATACAAAATATTTTTCTGTATGAAAACCCCCGACATGAGTGCTCAAAGTTTCTGTTTCGACGTGTCTAACTATTGGAGAAGATACCCTTTGGGAAGTACTTTCTCTTCCACTTGCTCTTAAAAAGAAAACTAGTATAATCGTAGTGTACCCTACTCATTCTTTCCCCGGCTCTATATCGCATAGTATGAAGCTTACCAATACTAGTATCCTGTTCTTCTTCTCCATTACCAGTCATTCCAATTCTACTACTCCTCACTGATGACGCTCTCGATACTGACCTCACAGAGCCGTCAGAGTACATTGGCCTGTACCGCTGTTTGTCGCGTGTCTGTCCACCAGGATTGTGCTTTCTTGATAGCCATGTAGTGTACCATTCTTCTTCCCATGGTTTAGGATACATCAACCTTTTGAAGACAATAGTGTCCGGCTGAGTGACTGCCTCCTTCACTCGTCTATTTTGACGAGATGGCTCGAGATCGCCTAATTCAATAATGCAAATTGCGTCTATGTAAGCAAGGCGCACTTTGATAAATAAAGGATACTTTGAACCAAGCAACGTTCCACTTACCGAACCAATTTGCAGTGTCCGCAAGACCTCTTTTCCTCGTCAATTCAAGCTCAAGCTTTTCCCACTCGAAGCTCTCAAGCGTGTGATCAATTCCTGCTTGCACAGCAACTCTTGAGATTGATTTTGCATTAACTCCATTGTAACCCGAGTGTCCCTTGCTCCTCTCGGTTTTGGGAAGCTTCCAGTGACTAACCCTGAATGGTGTGACACATGGGTGGTGCTTAAAGATTTTCTTCATCAGGACCTTTTTTGATGCGTTGACGCTACCAATGCTAGGGATTCCGATTGGTGCTAATTTTCCACGGATGTAATGCCGCTGAGACATTGCTAGCTGTTGCATCTTTTTCCGGAAATAAACACGCTTTGTATTATCCCTGTCCCTTTTAGCTTCGTGCTCAACATCTGACGTTTCTTTTGGAGACCCAAGTGTTTCCCTTACATTTTCCTTTTCTTCCTCTTCTTCCTCATCATCAAGGCTTGAGCCGCCTGAGCCAACAACGCTCAAATTCTCAATATGAGCGCCCACCTGATCAACTTGTTGTTCCACTTTATCACGATAAACGATATGTTTTTCAGGGTTCTTGAAAATGACTTTCAAGAAAGAGACTTCAACCTTTTTTGTATGTGCTTCTTTCAAAAGATCATCAGATTTTCGGTTGTCAAACTCGTCCTCTTCCACAATTTCGACAGCTTTCCTAACGAAATGAGTGAAACGCATGGCGATACATTCTGCACTTCCTTGCATAGCGTCGTCGAACGCGTCAATCACAGGAATGATGGGAACCTTGTTTTTCCATGCATAGAAAACGACATTCTCCACATCTCCACATGCCGGGCTCCTACCTGCTGCTTTTGACCTGCTTACAACATCGCTTGCTTTGTCAATGTATTCATCTAACTTCAGCTCATCGTATTGGATAGAGATTTCAGAGGCAACCATTTGAACCTCTTCAGCATCATTGGAAATATTCCCATCTGATGCAATAGCCCCATCGTCATTGGTAGAATTCATTTCCACATCTTCAACAAAATTATCATCGATATTGTCGCTTTCGATTTGATTATCTCCGAGTGGCATCTTGGCAGCGGCATTGAGACTGTCAATGAATGCTCCAATGTTGAGCTTGGTTGCTTTGGAAACTGCAACATTTTCTTCCAAAGAGATATCACTCGAATCATCAGAGTCTGAACTTGACAAGCTGTCTTCGTCGCTAATGCCCTTCTTCATCCCATTTACTCCATCAATCATATTGCCAATATTCGCAAAATAATCCTCGTTTGCATCATCACTATCAATGGTGCTACCGCTAATGCTGTCCCTCCCACCACTCGGAGATCTTTCACACATTATATCAGTCCTTGAATCACTTTGATTGTTTGAAGGCATGACATTTTGCTGCTGCTTCCTCAAAGCTGCACTTCTCGCTTGAATAGCAGCAATTGCTGCTTGCACATCTGCCGTTGAAGAAGGTAAGATACGGCCTCTCGTAGACTTCGCTGGTTCTAGCCCCAGCTGACGGCCTTGAATATTTTTTGGATTTGTGCTGCTGATCAGGCTTGCACTCTCATTCATAATGTTGGGATATAGTCAATTCAACTGAGTGATTGTTATAGAAACAGAAACGAATTCTTCGTTGGTTGATTGATTGATGTGAATGAAAAGATGATGTGAGATGTGAAGAGATGCAGTAAATCAGCGATGGTTTCTCGAGCTATTTTTCCATCAAATGCCAATCAGGTGCTCCTCAAAAGCCTTTTAACACTCGCGCAAAGTTAAGTCACAATTCCAAATATAATATAAAAATACTAAGCTATAAAGTAGTGGAATGATGGTGCTCTCGATACAGCAAGCAGGATTCTCGAAGGTTCTTCGAAAAATCTGTCATTTCTGGATAAATCTGTCTACAAAAAATAGTCACCAATTTTTTTCCAACGCAAAAAACTATTGTTCAATACAACCTTCTTCTAACGCTGTGCGCTCATCCAAACCTAAATATGACCTTTAGGAGGGATCAACCGCTCTAAACACCCCAACAATATCAAATTTTGCGCGGGTCACGTTGTAAAACGAGTTCGTTACAGTGAATCTCGTATACCTTAAAATTGCAGGTATTCTAGAAGAATACAAAGGTACCTAAACTTTGGTGGATACAACCCTTGTAGCCATCCTCCAAGATCATTGTGGCCTCAGGCTATGTTTGTGATTTAGACTCAGGATCTACAAATGCATTGCAATCCAATACGGTTTTTTACACGTATGGTTTCTCATCCAAAGGAGGATATTATTTGTAGACGCACTTGTTAGACGCACTTGTTAGACGAAGAAAAGCGGTTGTCTTGTCATTTTCACCAATTGATAATATAAAGAAGGGATACAATACGTGTAGTTGATAGGATAATCAGTATTGCCAACAAAGAATAAACGAGACAGCCATGTACAGTGATATTTATATTACATCTTTGAATCTGGTAGTACTATTTTGAACTTGTTAACAGTATCTGGCTTCTGCCGATTTATTTTGTATCGCATCTTTACTCAATCAAAGTTGCGACGAGGTTTTAGTTAGAAAATTTGAAATCTAAAAGTCACTAGTGGATAAGCTGCAGAAAGTTGTGCTATTTCGTGCTGTAACTTATTGTAGTAGTTTGAAGTTGCATAGTAGTTTTAGCGCACTTCTTTCAACCTAGATATTGCGACTATTGACATTACCGAGAACAATGCGAAAATTCCAAATAAAACAAACAAATTCTGCGAAACCGTCGACGGAGTATTGATTCCCGTGATTTCGAGAACCTTTTCAGCGGTGGTACCTTCCAAAAGGGAAAGTAGAATTCCTTGGACACTATACTTGACAGGACTCACCCACTGTACGGCAGCTGCTATAGAACCCATCTCAGAAAAAGCCAAAAATCCTCCCGAAAGTGAAAGCGAGATAGTAACAACAGTTGACGAAACAAGGAAGGCCAGATCTTGAGTCGGAGTACTCATAGTGAAGCAAAACACCATTATCGATCCAACAAGGCCAGATGCAATTTGCATTGAAAGAAATGCCAAAAATGACATCCATGGCGCCTGAGATGTATTCCACAGGGAACACATCGGTATTGTAATGCACGCCGAAATCGTCGACGCAAAAATTAAAAAGGTGAACTCAAGGAATACTTCGGCGACCCCATACATCCACGGTTTGTATAACCCAAGAGCAGATTCTGCCACGCAAAATCTTTTATCCCCAGCGAATACTGACATGCTAGTGAAAGGCAACAGATACGGGATATTCATCAAAAATGTTATTGTTCGAATAACCTTGCTGCTCTCTTCAAATGATAGCCCACCGTTGTCGTTCGTAGGAGCGCCACTTGCCCAGAAAATAACACCGGTGACAATAGATATCAGCATATGGGCGACGATACGGCCTAATACATTTGTAACATTCCGAACGTATTGGTTGACCAGATTCCTGTTATAAATATAAGTAAGTTTCATGAGACTACTTGGCTCTTGATGGTATTGTTCAAGCGCTACCGACGTTCCGAAAGTATCCAGTTCGCAAGTGGAGACTATCTGATTTGCCGAATCAAAACTTGACGCTTTCATGATAAGGTCATCGGCGACGCTCGATGCAGGTAGAGCTTCATCGTAGTTTAGTTCGTAAAATGCTGAAAGATTACTTGTATAGCCAGAATACATACATCTTCCTCGACTCAAAAGTATCAATCTGTCAAACAACTCAAAGACCTGCGGGCTTGGCTGATGAATGATAACAACGCTTGCGACATGATGTTTGATACTGAGTTCCTTCAAAAGTTTCATGACAATAAGCGTATTCTCAGAGTCCAGGCCACTGGTTAATTCATCAATAAACATCATTTTGGGCTTTAACGCAAGTACACTCGCTAGCGCCAGGCGCTTTCTCTCGCCACCTGAAAGTCCTCTGACTGATATGCCGCCAGCAAGTTCGCCCCCAATTTTTCTAGACCCGTATTCTCTTGCATTCAGCCCAACAGAATCAAGGCACCAGTGAATGAATTGTTGCCTTCCTTTGGGGTCACCTCTACCAAACTTCAAGTTGGCAGCAAAAGCAACCGCTTCACTAACCGTCTGCGTAGGATAAAAGAATTCTTGCTGCGGGATGTATGCAGAGCTGCCGCTGATGCTCTTGGTCAGCCCTCCTATTCCGTCTTTTGACAAATCGAAACTCTTTCCTAAAACTGAAAACTTTCCAGTAATAGTTCCTAGCGACTTCCGTCCTGCTAAAATGTCCACAAGTGTAGATTTCGAGGCTCCACTCGGTCCCATCACAGCAGTCACTTCATTTGCATTAAGACAACCAAAGCTACCGAAGAGGGTCGTAATATTGCCCTTCTTTGCATTCTGGTAGGCACAAGAAACTCCTTTCCATTGCATCAGAGCCATATTGGGCACTGATACACCAGCGGTCGCCAACTCGTTATCCTTATCATTTCCATTCCATCCAGGGGCACCGTTTGTTACAATAGATTTCGAAGTCTCATCAAGCACAGATTCCCCAAACGAAATGTCGTCATCATTACGAAGTGAAGTTTTTGAAGGATCGTACTTTCTAGTTCCATCATCATCATTACTAAGTGAAGTTTTTGAAAGATCGTACTTTCTAGTTCCATCATCATCATTAGATTCATTATTAATGACCTTATCTCGAATAACCAATTCTCGAGCAGAATATCTCACTGCAACAGATTCAAGTAGTGAAACATCAATCGTTGTTTTGAACACAGTGATGTAAATGACCCACATAATTTGCATCCCAAGGATTACCATGCATAGAATGGCAACTACGCACGGCAATAACTCATAATCGACTCCAATGACAGGCTCGGTCGAGTTCCCAATCATTATCCCCAGAGCCATCGCAGTCATCATGGGGGGAACATCGAGACTTTGCGTCAAAACTGACAAATCAGATATGTAGAGACCGGAGACACCCTTAACTGCAAATGTCCCGAGATCCACAACATCTCCAGCCCGGCAAGTTCCCGAAATGGAATATGCACTCGAGAGCTGATCAAAAACTACATTTCGCAAGTCCTCTTTGTTCGTCGGAAGCTGTGGGATTGTGGGCACGCAACTATCCCACGAAGTACACATATTTTCAGGAAGCAAATGAGATGCAAAAGAACATTCCGTCAGGCCGATTGCTGAAGATTTCTCCAATGTTGAACTGTAGGTAGAAAAGATATTGATCAGCTCGGCGGAAAAATCTCCACTAGTCCTATTGTTTGAATGCCCGAGACTTCGCAGGAGACCAGAGGTACGAATCACCTCCACGAAGTCTTGTACACCATCCACAATGGTGTCAAAATCGTTCATAGCTTCCCGGGAAAGCTGGTCTAAGCTCTCACTCCAACCATCGTGAACAAGGGGAGGGTCATTATAATCAGCACTGGCAAGTGTCACATTGCCCTGAGTTAGCGGTCTTCTCTGACTGACGTCGTAAGGAATCAAATTGGGAGGGCCAGCCCGACTCATACCATAGAACAATAACTTACTGAAAATCTGCGTGGCACAATCTGGAGTCCTATCAATTGGACGACAGAGACTGCACCCGTCAAGTGCATTGGACCATTCTGGAATAAATTTGTTTGCCAGCGACATCAAATAATCTTTGTTGAAGGCGACAGCATCAAACACATTTGTATCATCGCCATCTATGTTCTGGAATGATGGAACTTCAAAGGAGAACTTTTTCTTTTCAAGGAGGTGCTGGCCTACATGCTGATTTTCAACAACTACTGGGATATTGTATTTGGATAATATCTGAGAAGGGCCTATTCCACTGAGCATGAGAAGCTTGGGAGTTTCATAGGCCCCTGCATTCAGGAATATTTTGCCTGTTTCGCGAACAAACACAGCAACAGACCCTGCAGGGCTTTGGACGTTAACCCCAATGGCTTCTTTGGCACCATTAAACATTACCTCCTTTACTTTTGACAACAAATAGACAGTAAGGTTCCCCTGATCCATAATACTGGTATCATCTGTAGCGACTGGTATCTCAAAAAGAGAGCTTGCAGTTCTCCTGTTCTCTCCGGAACTGGGCATGATCGATCGCGCAATTTGAACAGACCCCGAGAGGTTCTTCTGTGCCCAACTTGCCTGGCCCGAAGATGTCTCGATCACATCCATGCCCATATCTCCCATGGCACTTACGAAGGTATCAGAAAAGTCTGTTTTACCCACGGGGCGACAAAGGCTCTTTTCTAAGAATTGAAATGCACTTTCTACGCTTTGAAAGTCCAGTCCGAGAGACAGGAAAGAATTGGCATCTGCACGCCAACATGTGCCACCGCCCAACGCGCTGCCGCCTCCAAGAATATTAGGAGTTCCAGTGAAATGTCCACTTCCTTGATTCTTGAGTTGTTCATAGGTCATCGCAGCAATCTGTGGATAGCCCTGACGAACAGAAGCCTGAGGGTATGCAGAGTGATTTGCTCCACGTTCAATAAGTAATGTTGGTCCTTTCTTTGATAGGATCGACGCTAGAGCGCTACCGCTAGCTCCTCCCCCGACAATGATATAGTCAAAATTGATAGACATAT
>Ga0115005_10001394_pt1 | contig 19140 bp, 16 predicted proteins | sample ArcOceMetagenome_FD_87163 | JGI IMG/M metagenome (GOLD analysis project Ga0115005, IMG submission 87163) | Marine eukaryotic phytoplankton communities from Arctic Ocean - Arctic Ocean - Greenland ARC118M Metagenome | ecosystem: Environmental > Aquatic > Marine > Oceanic | place: Arctic Ocean... | reverse complement strand
GAGAGAGATTGAAAGAAAAGCGCGAGCAAGAAAATATCAAAAGTATGGCTCGATCGATATAAAACTTTTATGAGAAGTTACTTATGCCCTCAAATGCGCGAAAATGTTGTGCACACGGTAAACTTGCTTCCAACGCATTATTCGTGCGCACTGACTGGCCGGCCGGCCGTAACTACAACAAGTACCATATTCTAATTTCAAAATTTGAAATTACTTTCCTCTTCCCTTTCCTTTCGGATGTACGTGCACAATAAAATACAACACCAACAACAACAATCACCCACACATCAAACATCAATCATCAAATATTCAATATCATCTTCTCATCTTTCCTTCGTATTGAATATTCATCCCTCATTATTGTACTCTCATACCGAATTGTGAAGATGCAAATAAAATTGACTGCACCAATGGTATTCATCACAATGATGGCTAGAAGATTAATGCGACCAATTTGTGCATTCACTCCACCACGCCCAGGACATTCAACTCTGAGATCGATATCAAACATCAAGATGGCAACCGATACACAAGACATGACAGATTTGAAACATCTCGTTGATGATGCGAAAGACATCCTACGCTCCAACTTAGAAACCACCCCAAAGCTAAATATTTTAGAGCAACAAATCTCAGATTTAGAGCAAGAAAGCTCACATCCAGACTTTTGGAACGATCCTAATGATCCAAGGACAAAACGCGTCAATATGGATTTGGCAACAAAGAATCGTTTATTAGATAGACTGAGATTATGGGATGAATTGTCTGGAGAGTGTGAGTCGGCACTTGAACTTATCAACGAGCTCAAGGATGATCAAAGTGAAGCCGAGATGCTAGAGATGATGGTTGAAGAATGTAAAGCTGCTGCTGAAAAGTTACTTAATGATGGCAAAGTTTACGAACTAGATTCCTTACTGAGTGGCGAACTGGATGATAAGCCGGCAAGAATCATTCTCACAGCTGGGGCGGGAGGAACAGAAGCCTGTGATTGGGTAGATATGCTGCATAGAATGTACTTAAGGCATGCGGAGAGAAAGGATTATAAAACAATCATCGAAGATAAGACCGCAGGTGATGTAGTGGGTTACAAATCAGTAGAAATTCTAGTGGAAGGTCCCAATGCCTTTGGATGGTTTCGGGGCGAGAAAGGTGCACATCGGTTAGTGAGATTAAGCCCCTTCAATTCAAACAATAAGCGACAGACAACATTTGCTGGAGTTGACGTTGTACCAGTATTGGATGACGAAGAGGTGAATGATATTGATATTCCTGACTCCGAGTTAGAAGTCTCGACGATGAGAAGTGGGGGCAAAGGAGGACAGAATGTAAACAAGGTGGAGAGTGGTGTAAGAATCAAGCACATTCCAACAGGAATTAATGTGAAGTGCACTCAAGAGCGTAGTCAACATTTGAACAGAGATATCGCGATGAAAAGAGTCAAGGCTCAATTACTCGCCATCGCTCAAGAGCAACGATGTGAAGAAATCAAGTCAATCCGGGGAGACGTTGTAGAGGCAGCATGGGGGGCGCAAGTTCGTAATTACGTCCTGCAACCGTATAAGATGGTGAAGGATCAGAGATGTAATTGGGAGACTAGTGATACACAAGGATTCCTTGATGGAGATTTAGAATCTTGCATTGGTGAGCTTCTACGGACACGGGCGAGAGAAGAGCAGTCTTCCAGAGATGAAGAAGATAGAATGTAGAACTAATGAAATGGAGAACAACATATAATCTCATTGCCATAATACGAATCTCAAAGATTTCTACGTTGGTCATTTTACTGTAAGGAAGCATTCATTGGTGAGACCTCAATCATGAACACGACACAATGGCACTGCGGTATTAATAAAATACGATGAAAATAAGAAAGACTCTATAAACGACAATGCTCGAATTCAGAATGCATGCCACTTTCTATATTTTTTTAACAGAATAAAACCCCAACGTACTTTTCTATCAATGTCTGCGACTCTGCATCTGCTCCAGTTGCATCAATATTTCAAACAAACAAAGATCTAAAAGAGAATCAGATATTTATTCAGCGACATGTCATAGTATTTTGAGAATGGAACGTTCCTTCCTGTCGCATGTCTTCCGGTTCATCACTGTCATGTCCTTGTCTCGTTCATTGTGTCATTGTTACCGTTTAATTCCTATCCATGGTGATTGAAATTACTGTATTAGGACTAAATGAAAATCACGTTCTTTCAACCTTCTTCACCCAAAAGGATTGTGATGTTTAGGCTCGTAAGTACTTTTTATAAGTACTTTCTACAAATATCACTGCACGCCCATGGAGGAACGAACAATGATCATGAGCTAATTTATGTACCCTTTACCATGTGTATCATTTCAGAATAATGTTGTGTATCGTTTCAAATTTTGGTCTACGTGATTTTCTACTGTAGAACTTTCCCGTTCCCCCACAGAAACCAAATTAGTTCTGTATTTGTTAGGGCTATTGTAGCACATGTCTGGTTTGAAAATCAGAGAAAATATAGGAAGGATCTGGAACGATAAAATTGACATTATGTAGCAAACAACCAATAGACACTTACCAGAAGAAAGATAAAGAAAGAATTGGAACCGCATTTGCTCTTGTATAACGGGGTAGTGTGAAAATTGGAACTGGGGCCTTAGCGGGAACAAGGAAAAGGCTGAAATGATCTTATCACTTATCTCTTCACTTTTCGGCTTGGGCCGGGATAGTATACGTGGTGTACATACATCTGCCGAAAGTTCCGTTGACGAAGGAAGCCCTCTTTCTTCTCCACCACCTGCATTAACCTTTACGTTTTCTGGATTCAGTACAAGCAGCGACGCCGATAGTGGCTACATGACTTCAACTACAAATCCCAGAGATCATAGCACGCCGTCGTCGGAGTTGTCATTTGTAACAGCTGCTCAAATAGACTCCCCTCCTCTGTGCGACATGGAACCGAGTAATAATGGACAGTCACGCCAGGCTATCGACAGGAACCATCTGCAACTAGCAAATAGCCCTCCCCAATTGAAAAAGACAAGGTATGCATCTCCTGAAGATCACAGAAAAAAAAGAAACCGTTATCTTCTCCCAAAAACGAACTATACACCGGAAGGACTGAAACCTAGACGAAGCATAGAGGAAATCAGTGCCAGTCTCGGCATATGCCTTCTAGACATCAACGCCAAAAAATCTCAAGAGCAAATATGCAATGACAATATCAAGACTGCTAAAAAGACAAATGTGTCGTTTAGCTCGTATCACACAGTGTATAAAGTCTCTGCCTCCGAACACCAGTCAGCTCCCGAAAACATTATGGGGGAATCAAGGCAAGGCCGAAGCAAAGCAGCCCATACAAGCAGTGAGAGTACGATAAATGTTGCCTCCTCGCCACATCTTGCTTTAGGAGAAGCTAGAACTGCGGTTGGATTGCTCTTGGCACAGAAGGACACACAAAATGACATTACTTACGATTCGCAAAACAGGTCTAATTCTATCGGACTTGAGGTTGCATCTCCGCCAAGAAATTCGCTGAACAATATGAGAATCCTCCCGCCAATGAAGAAACAAGGAAGTGCTTCCAATTGGAGCGGCTTTGCACCACATTCCTCATCAGCTCCTATGAATACTGGCTACAGACGTTTACACGACTCTCATGTTAACAAGAGCGTGAACGAATCCTTCTGTTCCAGTGCCGGCGATGAGAGCTTAGAGACCAAGTCTCAAGATTGGTACAATGAATGGTATCAGTATGAAAAGTACAAAGATGATCAGGAAAAGTCTATCACAGGCCAAATACTCAACGAATCACACAATACTTACAATTCTCGCCAGGCCTTGTTCGAGAAGGAACCCAGTGATGTTGCTGCACGCCAAACACCAAAGGATGCAACGCGTGCTGGGTATGACTTTGCACCTTTGGATGGGACACAAGACAATGCCAATCAAGACGATGACGATCCATTTATTGTGAATGGCGTGAACAATTCATGGATCAGTGATATCAGCCAAAATACTAGCCACATTGATCACCAGAAACTTTCACCTGAAGTAATTAGTAACAAACTGGACTCGCAGAAAGACCGTTCAGGTCCTGGTTGGAGCCATGCAGCTGCCAAAGAAGATAAGGAATTTCCTAACGAGCTTAATTTTGAATCAAAGTATGAGAGTAAGAGGTTAGAAAAGGAACATTTGATTGCGCAAGTTGTTTCAAGACTTTCAGACAATCTTTCACTCGTACATGACGTTGAGCTGATGAATACAGGACGGCAGGGAGGACCAACACCGAGAAGCGAAATGGACAAGGTAAGAAACAAACCAAATGCACATCACCCTCCACCGGGAAGTTACCTGGTTTGCCAATACTAACAACATTTGTCATAACAGGAGGGTGTATTGACGGGCTTTTCCACAACATCACGAAGTCGCATATTGTCAGCTTTGCACCGCACCTTAGTTACATATGACCCCAGCAAATCTCATGAAGAGCAAAACTTAGAACAGTACCACGCTATGTACTTCATCGGTACATTAATCAACTTAACAGCTGCCAAAGGGTTAAAAAGCGACGACGAAGGTCGGTGGAAACCGAAGGGCTGGGTACGAGACTCAATCGTATCAGAACTTGTGCAGCCAACAATCGAAGATATGGACGTATCTACACTTTCTGAGACCAGCAATAACTATAGCTTAGGAGCCTCCACAATATCTTCGAAACACTCTTCTCCAAGAGGACAATCTCACAAGAAAGCAGGTTCCATTCTGAGTCAAACGATATCAGTAGTATCAGCGTTGCTCCAGAATGTTTCTGTGCTTTTAGATGAGTATATGTCAACTTCTTCACCAAATACCCTTGATCAATTAGTTGGAGCTTACGTTCATTTGTTAGGCATTCCAAGGGAAAATCTAACAAAGGTGACTAATGCATTTACTTTCTCCGCAAGACCTAGCAAAAGCAATTTCGTACATCGTTCACAAGCATCTGAGGAAGCAAAGCCTCTGGGTGAGAGGAAACATGTTGAAGAAAACGAGGAGAAGGGTATACCACCAAACCTTGCACAAGCGCGGCAACTTATCAATACTCATGCTAGATCTGAAGATGAACATGATAATGACGATATCACAGTGTTAACGATGGAGGTGAGACTTTTGTAATACAGTAGTTTGTACGTGATAGATTCTTCTAACCTTTTCTAACCATAACCATTTGTACCAACCTCAATAATAAAGTCGGGTCCTTCAATCTTGAAGGCAGACTCCTTCGATCAGAAGAAAAGTGCATTAGAAATGCACAAGGTTCCCAACTTACAAAGCAGCAGTGAAGAATCAAATGCACCATGTGATAAAGAAAATGACGTTGTGATTCCTATGGAACAGGTAGAACAAAAATTAGATGAGATTTTGGGATAGAGGTCTGCTGCACATACTTGATAATGAGTAGCGCAGACTTTAAAAAGGAGAAATAGTAGATTCTAATTATTTATAATACTGTAGCTCTATGATCGAATAAGAAATTACTTGTATCGCGTATCATGTTTACATCGTACTGTAATAACTCTTCAAGCCGTTTCTCATGTTTCACAAATTAAAACCATCTTCCTCCTGTATTAATAAAAATTAAGCTAACAAATCTACAGGTTGACCTTTTCTCTCGTCCAAAATAGCAGTAGCAACATCCATGTCTTCGGGGGTAGTGATCTTCAAATTCGTGTATTCTCCCAACGTCAATTTGACAGGCTCGCCCATAGCCTCAATGATCGAAACATCATCCGTAACTTCCAAACCTTCCTCCTTAACCTTTACAAATCCCCTCTGCAACATCTCGATCTCGATAACCTGGGGAGTGTGCACTTCCCAAAGCCTAGCCCTAGGAATAGTCCTCAAAATAGTACTTCCATCCTCGCTCTCTTTGATGGTAGCCTTGCAAGGCACACCAAGTACAGCAGCGCCGGTCTTCTTTGCATCCTTTACAACATTGCAGATCTCATCAATAGTAACAAGTGGTCTAGCGCTATCATGAATTGCAACATAAGTACAATCTCCTCCTGCCAATTCTACAACCTTGTTCACACCATTCTCGACAGACCCCTGTCTTTCCACTCCAGGGTTAGCAAACGCAAGACGTCCTTCATACTTATCCACAATAGGCTGATAATCCGGCTGATACTTTGGGTCCAATACCAGAGCCACAACAGGCGGTCCTTTCAAACCCGCCTCTTCGCATACAGCGGGAAGTTGGTTCAGAAATAAATCAAGGGAGTGATGGAGGACTGGCATGCCCTTAAGTTCAAGGAATTGTTTGGGCATGTTGGCCTTCATTCTTGATCCTGATCCTCCTGCGAGAAGTACGAAACCAACGTTTCCTAGGTCTTCAATTGACGACGAAGCTTCATCCGAGGTTGCTTCTAAAGACGATGGTTTAAGGGTGATGGATTGGTATGAGGGAGCGAAGGATTGCGCTATTGTGATTTGGAGGGCAAGAATTACTGCGAAGATTTTTTGAATCATTGTAGTGTATTGTAGAGATGTCTTTTGTTTGGTTCTTCTACGTGTAGTTACTGAAGTAGCTAGATGCCTTTTGAAGTAACGTTGAATTATCTGATTGATTGATTCGACGGTGGAATCTTCCAATCGACGGTGGCCATTGTCCTTCGTTATTTTGCAAGTAACTTGAACTTTGGTTTCCACATTGACATGCCAACACGCATGAGGGATCGGATGTTGCGCAGAGGCGCGCCAGATTTTTCAAATTTTGCATCCACTTTCGAGAGGAGTTCGGGACGGGAACCGATCCGAATCCATCCCGACGAGGAAGAAAACGCCAAACAACTCCAGACCACACCACATCGCATTAATAAAGCACCTTCTGAAGTCGCATCCGAAACGACAAACACATCACTCGTCGACCACAACAATTATTAACAATGAGAAGTTTCGTATTCATAATGAATCTGTTCATGTTCCACGTACCATTGACATTAGGATTCTCAATTGGCAAACCAATCAATATCAACTCGGTATCCATGCCATTTACTACTAGAGCCACGAGCACACTCTACTCGGAACCATCCGCGGGCGCAGAAATCGGAACTGGACTTTCCGAACCCGATTCCGATTCCTCCGTCGCCTCAAAATTCTTCCAACTTGAAGAAAAAGAAGATAAAGACAGCTGCACTACTGAATTATTCCTCGCAAAAGATGGGACTGTCACCTTGGCGGAAACAGATGGGCCATTGCCCGTGCGAGCGACGGGTGTGTGGAGTCAACAGGGTAATGAATTTCGTATGAAAATTAAGAGGACGTTTAACGGTGGACAGCCGGGAAGAGATGTGGGTGAGTTTCTATTTGATGTGGAGAGAGGCTTTACAGGGTTTTTGGAAATTGTTGGGGGTCTAACATGTGTTGATGGATCTATGCATATTTTGGTAAGTTCGTTGTTTGATGATCAATTGACACATTGGAAGTTCGGATCGGATGTGCACAATATTATGACTCTGTCTGTTTCGTTCGCCGTGAAGCTCACTTTTGGTTCATGTGTCACTCTTTGTTTATCAATTCTGCTACAATATAGGATGCAGATAGAGGGGATTTGGAAGTAGGATTCTTTTCGATGCTCGACACAACGAATATTAAGCTTAGTATGGATGAGGAGAATGAGGCTTGAATACAATAAAAGAGATGCATTTTCTTATATTTTCATTACACACATTTTTTTATTAAATCATGCAGTACGAGTAAGAAGATTATTTATACTGTACTGGACATTGAACATTGGACGTTCACAATATCTTTTGAGACAAATAGCTTTGCACATCTTCCTATTTTGTTGTTTGAAGGATGACGGAAGACTTACTACGTACACCTTCCATGACGTTTATCATAGCGAAAGGGGGTAGGTATTGTGTTGGAAAGTAGTGCATCTAACTAAAAGTAGTCATGTATACCATCCACAAATGTGTGATGGAGTAATTCCCCTGTGCAAGCACTCACTACACGTGATGAGGAGAGTGCGGTGATGTGTTTCCTATCGTACATTTTCAATTTGTACCCTGAATTTTTGTCTTTGTTAGAGTGATTGAGGTCAACTAACTAGAAATTTATTGGAGAGATCTTTAGTACATACAGTACGTTCGAGGAAGCAAGCAACAAGTAACCTACTTTCAACTTGTAAGTAAGTTGTAAGAGGGAAAAGTTTTAGATTTTAGATTTTGAATTTTCGGAAGCCGGAAGAAAGAGCGCACAATTTATTTATTTATCTCTCTCCTCATTCCTCAGACTGTAGTGTCTTTTAGAATAGGCCTTATTGCTTAATTCAGAAATCTCTCCCGGCGCGTCGATGACACTCAACACGTACTTGGCTTCAATTCGCACTGTTTGAACAAAAACTTGGGGAGATCTGTGGGTATCTTTCACCTTTTGCTTGACACGGAACTGAACCTTCTCATAAATTAGCGAAATAGCGAAATAAAAAAGACCTGCACCATGAAGTTGAACGGTTACACTACCATTGAATCCACTGACGAACAGAATCAGGCAACCCCACCTCAGGAGTCCTCCTCTCGTCCTTCTATCATGAGCAAAAAGGGAGCAATTATCATCGTCGCCATTGGGATCGCCTGTCTCGTCACTTTTACCTCCTCTTTCCACAGAACAAACGGGGCAGACATTCTTTTTAACGAAGCAGAAAGTCCTATGATGGCTTCTGGCCCAGTTCGCGATTGTTCGTTGAAAGAATGTTTTCTTGCTGGCTGCCCGGCGCATACAGCCCCCTTCCACTGCAAAAGCAACAACGGTTGCTCTGCAACACCTTGGGCCAAGGGTACTTGTGATGATGATGATCAATGCAGCTTGAAAATCTGTGACTCGTATACTATTCCTGACTCTGCTAAATCTTGTGAGGGCGTAGAGTGCGGTGCGCAATGGTGTAAAGGTTGGCAGAAGTGTGGAAATGTTGCTCCATTCCAGTGTCTTGAAGGTGCTAGTAGATATGGTTGCAGCTCAGATGAGCTTTCCTGGACCATTAAGTCTGGCGATAACGTGTGTTCAAAGTGCTGTGATGCGAGAACTTGTTAGAATAACTTTATAAAAAAGATCAAGTGTAATCTTCATTGATAATCTTCATGGTGGCTACTACATATTTAGGTTTGAGTTTGTAAACAATGCACGCCTGTCCGGTTAAGATGAGCACTTCTATCTCAATGAGCAGGGAGACAGAGAATGAGCCAATGATTATGGTTTTTATTTTCCTCCGCGGCAGGTGTTTTTTTCTTGTTTTAGTAATGGTTATGTAATCTTATAAGTTGAAATTACTATAACACGAAACATAAAGCGCTCAGTACATACGTGTGTACCGTGATCCATTATTGGATCCAAATTCCAGAAAAGGTCCCACTCTTTGCAGACCCAGTGCCGCCGACAGGATTGCTTTCCTGATTAAAAAATTGCTTTGATGTTCCCAGTGGAAACAATTCATTTGATATTCCCAGTGGAAACATCAATCGGTGGTTTAGCTGTCACGTTTTGGCGCGAGCAAGCTGGCGGGATTGATTGATTTTCCGTCGATTTTAAGAATATCATCATTCTTTCCTTTCCCCTCTTTTTCCTTCCTTCATCCGACAGACTGAAGAAGTTTTCGGTTCTGTGACGCAAACCCCGCCCGCCCTAGCTACTACATACTCCTCGACATACAGTAGTAGCGCTGCAAACACCACCATGTCAATGATGCTAGCGTCAAAATGCCGTGCAGTGGCATCCATCGCCCGCAAGACCTTATCTTCTAACCAAGGGTCAATAGGTTCTATTGTTGGAAGTCGGGAGATGAGCACTGTTGAAAAGAAGGATAATATTTTGCCAGTAAGTCCTTTCCTACCGTTTTAACGTAGATTCTACGTATGAACCATACTGTCTCCCTATTCGTTGTGGACAAATTGTTCAGCGAGCACGGGATGTGTTAATGAATCTGTACTTGTATCACGTCATTATTCTGTTAGGATTCATAGTCTCTAGTTGGCATGCCTACTTGGTAGTGGATCAGTTTGGGTTAGATTGAAAAGCAAGAGAAAGACAAATGAAATGATGCCGCAATTAGAATAAAAAATCCGATTTCTACCTTTCACCTTGAAAATGCATGAAGGCACAAACAGCGCATGAACTGACAATTCATAATTCATCTTCAAACAGACTTCATTCCATGATATAATGGATAGATCATCACAAATCTTCTTTCTTACCGAAATGTTTCGCGGTTTCATCCTCTGCTTCGAAGCAGCAGCGAAACCCAAGATAACCATCAACTATCCGTTTGAAAAAGGATACCTCAGTCCCCGTTTCAGAGGCGAGCACGCACTGCGCCGCTACCCTTCAGGAGAGGAAAGATGTATCGCTTGTAAGTTGTGTGAGGCTGCCTGTCCTGCTCAGGCTATCACTATTGATGCGGAAGAGAGAGAGGATGGGGCGAGAAGGACGACGAGATATGATATTGATATGACAAAGTGTATTTATTGTGGATTTTGTCAGGAGGCTTGTCCTGTTGATGCTATTGTTGAAGGGCCCAATTATGAATTTGCTACCGAGTCTCACGAGGAGCTTTTGTATGATAAGGAGAAGCTTCTTTCGAACGGAGATAAGTGGGAGAAACAGATTGCCAAGAATCTTCTCAGTGAACATATTTACCGCTAATTGTGTGATTGTGATAAAGGAATTTTGAATTCAAAGAGCTCATGAAAAAAGCGGAAATTAGAACAAGAAAAATCTTCAAATCTGGAGATTGGTTTCACGACTCAAAGAACTTATGTTAGATAAGAGATGAAGATGAAATACCAAAAGTTACATATAATTCAACTCTATTTTACAATGTGTATGAAATCATCTATAGATGCCGGAAAGTGTCAATATTTTCGAGAAAATCTCTTGTCGTTTGAACATCATCATTATCTTCTTCCCAAAAATTGTCGCTGTGGCACCGATCTATATTATAAGAATGTCGTTCCACTGTCCTCATAACACTGGTAGTAGCGATGTGTATTCCGTCGCGAGCATCCATTTCATAAAAGTTACAATAATCAAATGAATTAGATTTTTCAGCGTATGGAATTTGACTCCCAGCATTTGACATAGGCACATTATTCTCTACCTCATGCAACGATCGTCTGCTTTCAACATCATCTAAACCCATGGACTCGAAGGACATATCTATGAATTGCGAGTTTTGACGAGAATCAATACGTGCAACGCCTTCAAAATATAGCGATTCTGATGTTCTTGTTTCTCCATTGCTGTCTTCGAAAATGCTGCTTCCTTCGTCGAGTTTTGCCTGTTTGGTTGAAGTGAAGTCGATCAATGACTCTTCAAATGCTCTACCGTCAACTGAGGGTGGTTCGTAGTCAAAACATGTCTCAGAAACTCCATCAAGGGTGGAATAACCATCGCAAACATCGATGCCTACCACGTTTTGGCCATGTTGAATGTTTTGCATGCTGTTTTCATATGCGAAGGTGGAAATTTCATCGTACAAATCTCTCTGGTTTGATGCGCTATTTTTATCAAAAATACCATCCGATGCCATATTCAGACTTGCTGAGACGTCATCGACCTTCAGGCTCTCAGCAGCCTTTCTCTGGGGCTCTTGAACTCGTCGAAGTCCTGAACGCTCAATTTTTTTGGCATGTTCCTTGTCGAGTACTTTCTTGAGCGAAAGCTTGTTTTTGAGTTTGCGAATAGCCTTTGAAACCCCTTTTCGTTTCTGTAGAAGCCGATTGGAGCATGGATTTCTTGACAGAGGTTGGAATGACGTTGCTACAAGGTTGGATGAATAGGCGTGTGGATCTGTGCGCGCAGCCTTGATACTTTGTTGGTTCAAAGCAAAGTTTTGGTTCAAGTGAATTTCTTTGAGTGGTGGACGCTTCTTGTCGTCACTTGCACCTTTCTTCACTTTGAAGAATGCAAACACATCATCCTTTACTGGCGATGATGAGTTTTCATTCTGATCCGGCTTCCTCTGTAGGCGTGTGTAGTTGGCAGTGGGTTCCTGTGCAAGTGTACTCTGAGGACCACGTGATGTAAATTCTCCTGTCGATAGAGCACACCTCAATTGCTTCTTCAATAATTCGACTTGATCCCAAGAAATCATTTTAGTTGGATGCATCTTCCCCTCTGCAATTGAAATTCCCATTGATGGTTCAATCCAAGGACCAAGAAATTCCCACATCTGATTGTGGTCACCCTTCTCCTGAATCGGAAACAATGATTCAATCGCTCTCTTTTGAGGACAGTACACACGTTGATGTCGAAAGGTTTGATATGCGATCCAAAAAGCGTCTTCAAATTTGTCTGGCATTTTCCCCGATGCTCGAAGGGATTTGAACATTTTTGCTGGATTACGATACATTCTAACATATTTGTGAGCTGTCTTGATGCCGACCCCAGGTATTCCTTCACAATAATCACACCCAGCTAAGATACACATGTACACAAACATGTCATGGCTCCAATTTCGAAAGCTTAACGAATCATTGGATGCGAGGTCACGCATGATCTGTATTTCATCACCCTTGCCTATCTTGAAATTAATCTTGAACAACACTCTGGGACAAGCGTAAGCTAATAAATCAGAATCTTCCGAAATAACAACATCGGCTATGCCACAATGTGCAAGTTTTGCAAGTTGAGCATCAGCTTCGTAAGGAGCAACCAAGAATGGTATACCCCTCAATTTACACTGTGTTACCAGCAAATGGCGCATTTCATGTGATATTGAGCAAGCTCGAGAAAATTGTTTCCTCGATTCACGACTGTCACCTCTTTTCTCAGCCTCGAGACCCTTCTTGTATGCTTCGTTTCTGTCCATGCGACGCTTTTCATTGGTGCAACTCTTTGATGGCAATGATCCACCATCAATAACCAAAATCAATTCAATACCGTATTGTTTCCTAATCAATTCGGAATGGCGAATGACGTAATCAATACATTTGCTCATAGCCAACTTTGCATCGGGACAGTCAGGGGAATGGGAATGGCGTACAGCTCTCGGTTTCTTTACTGTAGCACAATGATCAAAACTCAGCGCTTTGACAAACGATCCTCCATCCTCATTTAGGGCTTGTTGACTGCTTTCTGTTTCGTCGGCGTTCCTTTCGATCTCCATCTCTTGGATCTGGTATTTGGCCAGAGCACTCACATCACCGGTGAAAACCCCTTTGTGCAACCAACACATTGCATCGACTGCAGCTGTCAAACCACGATATTTCTCCAGTGAAACATGTTTTGTGATACTTTGAAGACATGGTAGAAGTCCTGTCACTCCCATGATGATGCAGACTGAGGATTTGTTGGAAGGGATGGCATCGGTATGAACGATGAAAGTTCCTCACATCTACTGTAAAATATGGTTGTAATTTTCATTTCCATTTTGAATTCAATCCCGTGAAGGAAGATCGATTTGTGTTATTAAATAAATCAACTTTTGCAGTATTACACGTAATCAAAACAGTCTCTGAATGGATTACCGGCATGATTTTGATGGATTCGATAGTACTTACGAATTGTGGATAAATGTTTCTTTTCTTTGTACCGTACCAGGTACGATAGGTTTTAAGCACAAGGATTTGAAAAATGTCTCAGTCCCGACGAGAGGAATCGAATCCATTTTCGCATCAGTTTAGAAAATCCTTAGTAAGTACAGCAAAGCTATCGTTCAAGTACACGTCGTGCAAATAAAGCTTATCATAAGTTGTTTATTTGAAGAGGGGAATCTCTCTATTATAGTTATATTCCGAAGGTTTTATGGCAATAGGAAACTTTCAGCATAAATTGAAAATTCTGAGAGATTTTAGAGCACATAATCAATAATGTACACTACACGTACGTGTACACGCACGTGTAAACAATTTTTTAGAATTGAATTACAACACTTTGCAGGATCTCGCTAGAGTCAGGATGCCGGTGGTGTCCAACATGGCTGTTTGATGTTGCATCTGTTCTCAACAGATCCGCTGTTACGACACGGCTTGCCCAATCAAAAGACAAACTTGCAAAATGATTGACTCGAACGTAGGGATGTAACCGTTCTCGATCGGGATCGTCACATTCCTCCGAAGTAGAGCCACCAGGAGTCCAACAATACTTATCTGGTACAGCAGGTGGTAAAGGTATTGTGTGGGTAAATGATGACGCTGTTATTTCATACACTGAAGAAGAAGAGCTGTCACCCGAGTCAGTGAGATTGTGTCTATATATACCACCAACATGCCGATCTCCGCTCAAAATTATTGTTGTTCCACTATATGAGGAATCACTGACTACCCGATAAAATCGTTCTTGTTCTCTTGATGAAATCACATACCAGCAATCAAATGGGTGCCCAGTCGCAATCAACTGAACACTGCTAACAACGATTCTCACATCTGCAGGCTCGGCAAATTGTTCATGGAGCCATTCCCACTGTGCATCCCCCATCATTGTCTCTGGGTCATTCTCATTCTTTGGCCCTCCCCTTTCTGAACGCGAATATCGTACATCAAGCAATATGATCTGAACCGAGGTTCCTTTCTTTACATCTCCATACATGTACGACGTATAAACACCTTCGCGGGTTCTTCGTTTATCGGTCTTGGGGACTTGAAAGAAATCCATAAAGTACTCCTTTGCTATATCCTTGTACGGATTATTACGATCAGCATTTTGAAAGCCATAATCATGGTCATCTAGTGTAGCAATAACTGGTAACACTTTCATTGCACCCATAAAACTTGGGTTGGACATTTGTTTCTCGTACGCTCTTGCCAAATCAGATGGACATGATTCCATTGAAGCACAGTCAGCGTAAACATTATCCCCGCCTAAAATCGTAATATTTGGGTGTACAGATGCAATGGTATCCCAGAAAGGTTGTGGAAAATGCTGGCTTATACAGCTTCCAAACGCAATGCGGATGAGGGGATCGCTGGGCGAGGGCAGGGGCGCAAATTCAATTGCATTTGAGAACAAGGACTGCAGTAGATTTCCTCTATTGTTTGAGAAAGAGAGAATCGATATGCTTATTATTGCCATTGTCGCTATACTGAAACAAGCGAATGCCGATCTACGACGAATGTTGGAGGACGGAGCGCAGTTGTTGGACGACGAATGAAAACTTTCTAGCGGTGGATGGTCGGGGAGGGAATGATTATTTGTGTCTACGATATCAGTAGATTCTTCACCTTCATCATGGTCATTGACAGGACGGTGTTGGGTATATTTAATTTTCATTTCTTAGATACACAAGAGTTTGATGTGGCATTGAACGGCACCTACCGGTAATCATTTTGATGTGGTTTGTTGTTTGGTGTGTCTCTGTTCATTGTTTTTCATCTGTGCTTGGGGTCGGGTGTTTGACGCGTGCCGATGCCGCGAACCTTTCTAACCATTTCTAACCGCTGTTGATTTTTATCACCTTGTCACCATCTTCAATCTGAAGTCAGGATTCAGGATACACACAAGCAAGATACAAGATACAACTCTCTCATTATGTGTTGTGTTCATCAAAAGTTCCAGGTTCATCTCTCATCTCCAATAGATACGAGTAGATAACAGATAAAACATGGTGATGATTGAATTGCTCAAACTGTTCTCATGCATTTATTGCACAAATGCTCTTACAACCAAAATGCCGACCCCCAAAATCTCCAACCGCGCAAAATCAGTCCCATCCTTCAAAGTAATGGACGTCCTCCAACGAGCCAACGAGCTCCAGTCCCAGGGCCACAACGTCATCCACTGCGAGGTGGGTCAGCCTGAGTCGGGCGCTCCCACCCCCGTCGCTTCGGCTGCCGTCGATTCCCTCACGGTGAGGCATGTGATGGGGTATACAGATGCATTTGGGTTGCTGGAATTAAGGGAGAAGATCTCGCAGCATTATGTGAAGAAGTATGGTGATGATGGTGTTGGTTCGAGGTCGAGAATGGGTGCCAAGAATATTGTGGTGACTACGGGATCGAGCGGGGGTTTTTTATTGGCGTTCACAGCTTGTTTCGATGCAGGGGATATAATAGCGGTGGCTTCAAGTGGGTATCCTTGCTACAGGAATATTCTCGGTGCTCTTGGGTGTGAAATTACAAATGTGCCGATTAATGAAGAGTTCAAGCTCACTTCCAAGGAGTTGAGGGCAGAAATTTTGAATAGGAAGGAAATGGGTCTGAAAGAGATTAGTGGCTTGATTTTGAGTTCTCCCTCAAATCCTACTGGCTCGATGTTGAGTCCTCAAGAACTGAAGGATTTGTGCGAACTCTGTGACCAGGAAGGGATCCAGTTCTTGTCGGACGAGATCTACCATGGGATTAGTTATGGAAAGGAGGAAGCAACAGCATTGGCGTACTCTTCGAATGCTATCGTGATTAACAGTTTCTCAAAGTATTACTCCAGTGAGTATCACATGTTGCATTTTGTTGTTTGGGAACTACACGTAACATTCGCATGACTGCAATTATATTTCTGATGCATTCCTTCCTCTTCATCTTGGGTACGTGTAATCGTAGTGTCTGGTTGGCGATTGGGTTGGTTGGTTCTTCCTGACCATTTGGTCGATCCAATCAATGCTCTGCAGCAAAATATGTTCATAAATGCTCCTACAATTTCACAAACAGCAGCACTCAAATGTTGGGAGGACGATACAATTGCTGAGCTGGAGGGGCACGTGGAAAAATATAGAAAAAGCAGATCTATTATTCTAGCAGAATTGGAACAGATATCAGAAATAGATCCAAAGAATATCGCACCAGCAGATGGTGGATTTTATGTCTATATTGATTTGGGCAAGGAGAATGTTGCGCCAGGATTTGGGAGTGTTTCCATGTGCAAAGCTTTGTTGGAAGAGGAGCACGTCGCTTTTGCTCCTGGGAATGATTTTGAAGATCCTGCGGGTAATCTTGGTGATAGAAGGTTCCGAATTTCTTATGCTGGAGGAGCCGAAATCGCAAAGGAGGGCCTCAAAAGGTTTCGTACATTTTGGCCAACTTGGTTAACACGTGTGAAGAATGCCCAGTAAAAGCAGAATGGCAACCTGCTGTATTTACTAAATAACAATTAGAAAGTCTTCTTTCATAAACATCACAGATTGTAGAGACTAATATTTTGAAAGAAAAGTGTATCTTTTTCGTTCACGGCTTCTCCGACTGCACTGTAGGCAGAAATTGTCTGGCGTAGACAAGAGATAATAAAAGATTGTAATTTTGTTCCTATTCAAGTGAATATTATATCATCATTGCCACCCCTCTCCCTAAGACAAACGTTGGTCCAAAGTTTCCATATTCTCTTGGATAATCTTCATATTATTTTCCATGCCATTCTCAAGACTCCCCACAGAATTTTCCATACTTGCCAAGAGAGCTTTGACATCTACCACCGCAGCTTCTAGAGAATCAAGACCCTTACCAAAATCCATACTCCTTGAATGCAACTCCGCACAAGCTCCTAACCGATTCACAATTGCATTTAATACGTGCGAATCGCTCGAAAGGAATCCATCCAATTCTGTCATTTGATTATACAACTTTGAAACCTTGACGGCATCTTGAGTATTAGAATTAACTTTGGAGCGTGCCTTTGCTGCAGCTTCTAAATCAACCCTAATAACTTTCGCACGGGATGCGGCCTGGGACAACGTTTTTTCGTTGACACTCTGTAGATTTTTTTCGGCTATTTTGAGCCGTTCAATTACAGACGTAGAGTTTGTATCGCTCCCAAGCATTTGCTCAATTTTTAGCAATCTCTCTTCTTGACTTGCTAAGTCACTGGGAATGGTCGCAGATGCATTCCCTGCATTTTGCTGCGCCACAGCCGACGATGCCACAACTTTTGTCAGGTCTCTTTGTCTAGTCAAAATATTCCCACCCATCAAACCTTGAAGCTTCCCCTGTAAATTTTGGACAGAGAGCCCAATCTCAGAATCGCCATTATCTTTCTCTAACTCTTGCAGTTCCCTTTTTATTCTGTCCAATCTCTCATATCGTGTTTCACCTGCATGACGGAAGGTTTCAATTGCTTTTGTGGCTGGAATGGATTCAGAATCAAGGACATCGCCGGAAGTATGCGATGGGAATGTAGGCGGGGGAGGCGGAATCGGCAAGGGAGGAAGTGCGTCGGAGGAGTAAACTTCTTCGCCGCCTGGTACGTCAGCGGTGTCGGTGGACATAGTAGTTTTGTGTGTTGTTGTTTTTACTGTTGCGCAGGCGACGGTGGTATTTTTAATCCGAACTCATGTATCGGCATTGTCCAAAGCTGTCCAAAAGTATCATTTTTACTTCGTATCATTTGTTCGGTTGGTATAATACTTTTCAAAATTTGCCTCATCTTTTCAAAAACAAATTCATTTGTCTTTTGCTACTAGACTACACGTACACGACGTACGAGAGTACTTTCAAACTTGTATAGAATCCTTCATGACATGCAGTACTACTGATGCATGTTGATAGTATTAATAATACGTGTAGCTTCATTTAAAAAAATTAAAAAATGCAAAGGCAACTGGTGAAATCCTACGGTACGTGTAGATTGAAAAACTCTGAGAGACTTTCTTGTGAGTGAGGTCGTTCTTATTGCCACAATCTGAGATTATGTCTTGTTACAGGCTGCGATAGTAAGTAAAAAAATGATTGAATTAGTTGTTGTCCAACTTCTAATTTTCAATTTATCATTAATCGCTATTACTTCCGATACACACTGGCGTAAAATACATTTGTTTCGACTTTGATGACATACTCGTAGTTCCCTAAACAACCACTTCAATCGAATCCCTCATATCATCTTGATCAACTTCATCCCTAAACTTCACTAGTCGAACTCGCTCTCCACCTTCTTCTAAACTGCTCGTAAATCCAATGCTACCATAAATCGGTAGATTGATTTGGCTGTCAAATAAATTTGAGTTGTTATCCTGGACAATTGGAGAAAGATGAGAAAGCCTATTTTTATCTGAGATCAGCGGTGGTTCTGGATTACCTGGCTTCAAACAAGTCCAAAGTCCAAACGGATGCACTCTGAATTCCCTCGCATCGGCTTCACCATAGATATTGAGTTCTACCGCCTCGTCGAGCCAACTAATGATGAGTAGAAATAATGCAAGGGCACACAAGGATCCAAGCATCTCAAGTTCATTCAGCATGATTTCTCCAAAGAAGCGATTC
>Ga0115005_10001393_pt1 | contig 19147 bp, 18 predicted proteins | sample ArcOceMetagenome_FD_87163 | JGI IMG/M metagenome (GOLD analysis project Ga0115005, IMG submission 87163) | Marine eukaryotic phytoplankton communities from Arctic Ocean - Arctic Ocean - Greenland ARC118M Metagenome | ecosystem: Environmental > Aquatic > Marine > Oceanic | place: Arctic Ocean... | reverse complement strand
GGTTGAAACACAGTTACTGTTATGAAACAACGTTAAAAAATATTTTGTCCTTGCACAAGGACAAAATCCGGGTTTGTCCTTGCGCAAGGACACAAATCTCATCATGGATTTAGATACCCCCCCGGGGTCCGGTCGGTCATTCGCTTGACACCTGCGGTCCTTTTGGAAACGGAACCACCATCCTCCATGACAGTCGCTGCTGGTTATCTAAAAGAGTTGATTTTCACAGCACAAAGTAAAACGGAATACTTCATACAAGTATCAGAGAATTACCTGTACCAGAACCTAGTATTCCCATAAAAAGAACTCGGTGTCGAAAAATTAAAGACCAACGACACACCTTCACATCACACAACACACAACACACAAAACACAACTAGTTCAGTTTTCTAATAAATCAAAATGAATCTTACCTTTTCATCCAAAGTTATCTGTGCGTATCTTGTCGCGTCGTCCTTCACTGTATCGCTAACTAATGCAACACAGACGAAGAAGGTGTCCAAGCAGGCAAAGAACGATCCCAACCAGAACCCCCCTGCTGACGAGCCGTCTTATGATTATGAGGTTTGGGCCGCTGACCAATCCAACTCTGTGCCAGGACAAAATGCAAAAGGAGTCAAAGGGAGCTATCTCTGGATCTGGGATTCAATGGTAATGACAGATTACTTGGAATCCTCTTTTCCAGAGCAAGAAGAAGCCAAGCCACTTAGTTGCACACCAAGCGATGCCTTTGGTCCCTGTAATCTCCTTGACATTTTCCCTCCTACGCTAGAGAGGTGTGTCAATGGTTTTTGCTTCAGCGCAGAGACGTTGGACACTTTACCCGCCTTCGGTCGTCTCCATGGAGTACTCGTGGACCCCTCTGGTCGCTATGTGACTGCAAACATATTTGCTCCAAATGGAGGATATGTAGGTGTCATTGATACGCAGACAAAGGAAGCCGTCGGTCTCTTTCGTGTCACCCAGAACGAGATTGGTGGGTCAGGCAAGCGCTCGGTTCACTTGTCTACCTGGACAGCAGACGGTTCAGCCATCCTTGTTGCTAATTTACACGCCAAAATGATTGAACGAATTGACGTCGTTCGCGACGAGAATGGAACCATTCAAGAATTGAATTTCAATATCAGTGCCGGGGTGTATCTAGGCAAAGATTGGAAACTTTTGGAGAAAGCATCTTACTTTAGTGGGGCGAATGCTTTTGGAAATCAGCTTATTGGTAATGTGGTTGGATCTTATGATGACTCTGATAAGGGAAATCTCACACCGACTGGAGCTTGCAAAGAATCAGGCTGCACAGATGGATCTGCTATTCTTGGTGGTGGCCGTCCCAACAACGTTCCAATTACTCCAGTTCCCACGTCCAATCACCATGCGTATGTAACTCTTGGAGGAGGTGGATTATTGGTTCTCAAAACTGATACTAGTCCTATGCAAATTATCGGGGAATACGGGAATGCAATTGTAAATGGCGCGGGTGTCGTTGGGAAAGAAGTCGGAAACAAAGTCTTCATCGAGTCTGGAGTCTCTGCCAGTGGTGCAGGAGCTGTGCAATCTGTTTTCACCCTTTACGTTTTTGATGATACTCTCTTTTCGCCGGCATACTCTGGTGGCTCAATGCTTCAAAATGTCCCTGCGCCTGTTCAGGCCTTCAAGGATCCGAATAACACGAATACGGGTGGAAACGTGGACAATGTTGCAACTCAAGATGCGTCTGGACAACTTCCACAAGCATCTACTAGACGCGATGCTCATGGTCTTTGGAATACGATTGATGGAAAATACATCCACATCAATGATCGTATTCAAAATGTTATTGAAGTATTTGATGCAGAAACGTATGAACTTGTGAACACGTACGATTTAGTGAGCGCAGATGGGAAGTCGGGAAGAACAGGTCCTGCGGGGCCCTGTCGTACCATGTCAGTTACCGATGATGCTGGGCTTGTATTGAACGATCCTGCCCCCGACCTCATGGAGATATCACCCGATGGAAAGTACTTTATCCTCGCCTTTCGCGGTCCTGCTCCTGTAACTGTTGCCCATGCAGCGCAAGGAAGTTGTCCAGGAGTAGGCATTGTGGAGATTACCGAGAATGGTAGAAGTGGAAAGCTTGTGGGTGTTCTAAGAACTACCAATACAGTAGATGATACCGGTGCTGGTACAATGGAGGGTGGACATGCTTACATGGGTTCCGAACGTAGCGACCCTCACTATGCCATTACCGTACGAGTACCCAAGTGAATTTGAGGATCGTTGTTAGGAATCAAATGAATCACTTGACATTGTATACACGTCCTGGTGGTAAAAATGCCATGATTGTTGCAGATAGTACAATACCTGCTTCGCCGATTGCCTTCTTTCGACACGCAACAATAATGTCGGTGTTTGCAATAGTGCAAGGCTGGGTGAGAGATCGTTATCGCCAATTGAATCCACACAGTACATAATATTTGATAATAATACCAGCTGAATAATACACAATGAAACTCTGTAATTTCATAGTTTCACGTCTTTTAATCTCGTACAGCCTTGTTTACTATAAACACATCATTCTTCATTACTATTATTTACGATTGTGAGTGGCATGGCATGATAATTGTGTAGAAATAATTATCCAAACATGTCGGTGATATTCAATATTGAATATAGGTCACATATTTTGACACAGGTATTCGTTCAGGATACTGTACACAAAAGCAATATGCTGGGAAGAATCTTCATTTACAAACTACCTACTTTCTACACCTTACTTTTATTCACTTCATTATGAACTGACAACTGCTAACATTACGATGTTAAAATACAATTCAATGAGTGATTTGGTGATTCCCATTTCGACTTTTTTTCGCGATCGTTGATGGGCGAGTCCGTCTGGCGCATGGTGTCGGGTACCTGTGGGAGTTGGAGGATGGAGGGCGGTCCATGCATTCCTCCCACTTGCATACTCATGCCGTTCATACCCATTCTGGTTCCTCTTCTATTCATACCACCAGATGTTGTTGGTCAACCAGGACCAAAGATACGAAATTGAGAATGCCACCCTCCCCTGCTCCCATTTTCGTCCACAAGCGCGCCCCCCCCCCCATCAGTAATACTGTTGTTATTCTCCATGTTCGTATTTATATTCAAGTTGTTCATATCCCGGTGCGAAGCACATGAAGACCAGCATGGCACCGTACAAACTACCCACGATAGTCTACAAAACTTGAGAATCATGATATGTGACATCCGCATCATTTTGAGGGTCAAACACTTTTAGACTCAAATCATTTCCGCATTTGTATACGTCTGGAATTTTGTATTGTGTTTGTGTGTCAGATTCGAGAGGTCTAGGTCTCGGTCTACTAGGTCTAAGTCTCCAACATTGTGATCTTGGCCGACGTCAAAATATTGATCTATTGGCACCAAGTCACTATTGCGACAGCTAAGTACCCCCTCTCGATAGCATGTCAAATGGACTGGTGATACACGTGTATTTCTGATTCTATTTGTATTTCTACTATACGTGTAATTCTTTCAATACCGGTATGCTGCTACTTCTGCGAAAGAAAAAATAGGTAAATGTAAACATCCTCGCATCCACAATTCGTATACGAGTCTTTCGTTTCGCACCATTTTTGTTCTCTCTTCACAAAGCGACTAAGATCTAAAATAATTCAATTCTTTGGCTTGATGACATTGAATTGTTTCATAGGGTCCACACCATTTGTAATCCGTTGCTTTCGAATCGAAAAGTACAAGAATATTGACGCAACAATGAACAAGATAACAGTACACGACTGCATGAAACAGCGTACGAGCCACTTGCAAGCCAAGAAGTCTATAATTCCAATTCTATATATAATACCAGTCCTTGGCATTACTAGTGCATGTAGTCTGTCTGACTCACTTGCATACGGAATATCAAACAAGCAAAGAATACGTGTGTAGCATGCATAAAGGAAATATTCGCATTGGTGCGAGCTAAATGTTTTGCCAGTTGCATTCGCTGCTCTCAATGAACAAAGTCGGTACCCATAGCATGTTCGAATTTCTAAACTGAACATCCACATTTGAAAGAAATGAAATTCTAAAATAAAGTGTAATTTGTAAAGAATAGTACCGGTATTAATACATGTATAATAGCCGTGGCAAAACATTCTACGAGTGCTGAGTCACAAAGTTTAGAATTGACAAAGTATCTCAAGTCATTGAGGAGTGTCTTCCCTGGGACGCAGGGTGTGGAGAAAGCGATCTAAAGCCATTCATGGTAGCAGCTGCGTGCGAGAACAGTACATTACCTGTAATCTATTTCTTGTCTAGAAAAAATCTGGATGCACTGTGAGTTTTTAATAAATTGAAAAGTGAAACTACTGCAAGACTGCATGTACGGATTGAGAGATTGCAGAATGATTTGAGAATGACGTTCAGTGCACTTCATAATAATTATAGATGTCTATCTATTTAATTAATTAATTGATCTACAAAGCTTTTTGCGAAATCAATTCAAAGCTTCTTCTCTCTCAGCATCCTGCAAAATTTGCCGAGCGTTCATTACCCTATCACTGCTGCTACTTTCTGATGCAGTCTCTTCGTGAATACTACCATCATTCTCCTTTGGTGCTGTGGCTCTCGGGAGAGTTAGGGTTTCTCTGTCTCCCGTCTCGAGCTTATCAGCTGTTAGTTGCAAGAGTTTGGTTCCTAAACGATTTCCTGTTTTCAGAAGACCACTTCTCCTTTCCCAGACCTTTCTTACCAAGGTAGAAGCTAGTTGTTGAACCTCTGGTCCGCTTAAATTCGATACATCCCTCGATACATCACTGTTGAGCTCGGATTGGTTATTCAATAAATTGATCAGATTCCTTGTAGTTTCAATTGTTTCTTCATCAAGAGAATTCATTCGAACAACTGGACTAGTTCTGAATAGGCCAAGCGGATCTACAAGAGTCCCCAACACACTTCTTCCACTTGGCAATGTCCCCGATCTCTCGCGCACTTCAGACCAAACAGATCGACTGCTTGCTGACATGATCTTTGCAATTTGCTCAATGAAAATGCTCTGCAGAGGAGTCTCTTCCTCAGTCGCAAGCAAATCAAGAACTTGGTCGGCAAGATCATTGATAAGCTCAACTCTCGACTTCTCAATACCAATAGATGCACCAGAAGCCGATAACGAGTAATCTCCAAATCCAGATATCAACTGCTCTACTCTATTGTAATCGATAATACGATCGCTATCATTCTTTGCTGGTCCAAAGATGAAAGTAGATAACGCTCCACCTGTTCGCTCAGATTTGTCTGTCAACAACCGCTTACTGACATAAGGGAGACACTCATTGATTATTGAATACTTTGGGTTGTTGCTAAGGCCTATTCCCTCGAGTACAGAGAAACTCTTAGCAATGTAAGCAAAATACGGAGGAATTTGGAATAGATTACCCTTCTTCTCAGTCAAATCTTGCAGTGACGCCACAACTTCATTCACATTGATTGCAGCAGCTCCGCCCCCTTTGGTCCAAGCCCCATAAATGTCTGCTAAAACTTCTACTATTCCACTGTCTTGGATCAAATTTGCCTTGGACTCCGGGATGAAACCGAGTAGGAGAAGATCACGAGGAATTTCCGCATAATCTGCACTCGTCAAATGTGCCATGTGCTCGACTGCGATGCGACCGTTCAGTATGTTAGATGTACTCACAAAACAGAAATTCTGATAACAAAACAAATGCCAGTGTACTTACTTAAAGTAACCTGCAAGTCTTCATCAAGCCTGGTTACCATACCCCAATCTAAAATACACAGTTTGCCCTCCGGTGTTCTCAACAAATTACCGGGATGAGGATCGCAGCTGTGAAAAATAGCACAAGGATTAGGATTTGATGGTTCGAAACAAACAAATTCAGCACCAATTCATCAGAATCCAAATTTTTAATAACTCACTGGAGTACTCCTGTCTCAAGCATCATTGTAAGGTAACTATTCATAGCAATCGAACACAGAATAGATACATCCTCACTAGAGCTCTTATCCAATCGCTCACCGTCAACCCATTCGGTAGTCAAAACCTTCCCAGTCGTACACTCTTCAATAATAGGAGGAGCAAACACCACACCACCCAACTCAGTCTTCTTGATACTCTCCGTAAAATACTCTGCATTCTCCGCTTCAGCAATGTAATCTAATTCATCCACAAACCCCAATCCCCACGCATCGACGGTTCCCGCCGCATCAGAATTCAAATTGAATGTCCTTCTGGCGATGGGAGCGATCTCACGGAGCAAATGCATATCGAGTGCAATCTGATTCATAATATTCGGTCTTTGGACTTTGATTGCGACCTCCCGACCATCGGATCTCAATCGACCCTTGAACACCTGTCCCAAACTGGCTGCTGCCACGGGTTGAGCGCTGAATTCTGAAAAGATGGAGTCTACCGGTCTACCGAGTTCTTCTTCAATGATTTCTCTTGCGATAGATGTGGGAAATGCTGGTACTTGATCTTGAAGAGATGTGAGTCCTCGTACGTAGGCTGGGCTGAGTAGATCGGTACGGATTGATAGCGATTGTCCGATTTTGACTGTATCATTACAGTAGATTTACCAAGAAAGTAAAAACACATTCGTTAGGATATATTCCACATACTGCAAGACAAATGAATTAGTGTAGCTCTAAAATTCGACGACACATTTACTTACTAAACGTAGGACCAAGATTCGTCAACAATACGGCAAGCTCCTTCCCCCTCAAATCCGCATTCTCCTCCATTTTATTATCCGAATAATCCTTCAAAATCCCCAAGGCAAACTTTGCGCTCAACCCTCCAATCTGCACCGCTCTCCCAATCACATCTCCCAATCTATTATCGAAATACTGCCTGGCACTGCTAGGATCGTATCTTCCAAGAGGATAAGGGGAGGATGGAGGTGGTCCTTCTCCAATGGATAGAACTGTGGTAATGACTAAAAAGGTGATTTCTGCCGTTACCAGGATACCAACGGAAGGCGGCAGGGATGCAAGTTCCTCCCCGATGATGGGAGATAATGCAAGTGCTTTTTCTTGGATGGTACTGACGATGGGTCCGAGCACTGCATTGGCCAAAAGGATATCATCGATTGAAGTTGCGGTGGCTTTTGCAGCTTCTACAGAAGATGTGACGATTTCTTGAAGAGTATGGATGGGTACGGCGAGTATGGAGGATGCGAAGGAGGCATACGATTCGTCAAATGAGTTGAGAATTTCGAGGAGGGTTTTAGCGACGTTGGAAACTGCAGTATGCTCCATGTTGTTGAGTGCCTTTTCGGTTTCGATGATTTGTGAGAGTGCTGTCTGAATTGGTTCGAATATCGATGATGGTACGTGTACAGAAGGAAGTTCAATAGATGGTAAAGTTACACCAGACAGCGATTTCGATGTACTCGTAGGAGACACTATGCTCATTGCCGACTCGAGGGATGCGTAAGGATCATCGACAACTTTTGATCTAAATGCCGAAAGAGCACTCGGTGACGGGTTGCTATTAATATTGGATCTCATAGACTTCATAATTGTATCGCTACTAGTGCTAGTGGTCCACGCCGATGACCCATTCAAACTCAGTAAGGAAAGGGCACATGCCAGTGCTGCATTGGTATATCTAGCCATCGTTGTTACTGGGAGAGAGGATAAATTGTTGTTCTTTCTGCAAATGTTTGCTCTTCTCGCTTTTGTCTTGTAGAAGAAATTGTGTTGATGTGATGATGAGAGATGTTGCAGCTCCCTTCTTTCGTACACGATGCGATGTCGATTGTGATGTGGTCGAAAGTCGAAAGACACACAAAGTTTATGGAAAAATGAGTGAGGTGGCTTTCTTTCGTACACCTCACCACGTATTACCGATACTTTAGGGATACGGTAACTAATTAATCCAACGAACAAATATAATAATCCCCCTCCTGATGTTGGGGGGGGTCATTAGGAGACAATGCTTTTGAAAATGGGGTGAATGAATGGAATCTCAAGTCTCAAGTCAGTCAGTTGAAAGTCATAATATTTATGGGTCTTTCATAGTCATTCTATTATTTTTAGCGAATTGTGAAGTTTCGCACGTGAACGAATTATTAAACACCCAACCCAGATGTCAAGAAGCAGAACGCCAAATCATATCTGGGCTACAGTAGGAGCTAGGTGAAGACCATTAGAATTAAAAAACAATGAATACCAACAATAGTGCTGTGAGCACTTTCCCTGATGTCTGGTATGATCTGTGGAAATTGGATCAACCGCTCGATCTTGAGGCATTTCTACAATCAGATTTACTAGCTGTAAGACGCAACGAAATGAAGACTAAAACCATCATCTTCCGTACAACCGGATCGATATCTGTCATCGCATCAATGTTCTTAGCTATTCACATTCTTCGTTCGCACGCTGGACTTTCTACGACATATCATCGGTTGGTGTTTGGGCTATCTGTCGCTGACATTTTGTCGTCGTCAGCCATGGCTCTTTCTTCTACTATGGTGCCAAAAGAAATGAACTATTTTGTACCATACGCACAAGGCAACATAACAACTTGCACTACACAGGGATTCCTCATGGCTGTTGGATATCTTATCGCGGGTGCGTACAATTGTTCAATCTGTTTCTATTACTTCGCAATCATCAGATACAATAAAAAAGATGAATACATTCGGACTAAGTTGGAACCCTGGTTTCATGGCATATCTATCGTATGCCCTCTGGTATTTCTTGGGATCATAGGTCTCGTTGTAAATGCATACAACGCGTTAGGAAGAATTTGCCAATTTTATCAAAATTACCCACCGCATTGCATCGGATACGAAATTGGAGATACGCCTGAAGGTTTCAGTATACCATGCGGACGTGGGGACGAGGGAAATAATCCTATCCTTCTATACTCGACGTACATTGTATTATTTCTATTTGGGGTGCTCATGCCAATAGTTGTAATTGTTGGTACCATGTTGCTCATGTATAGGTCTGTGGTGAAGATCGAAAAGAAGATGCAAAGATACGGTGTCCGTTCTCTGCGCCTCAGCATCCGAATACAAGAAGGCATTGTTCCTGGTGGCATGCAAAACTACGATGTCAATTCTATGCGGCACCTCAGCGTTCGAACACCAGAAGGCAATCGTGACGTGCAAAACTATAAGAATGTCAATTCTCCTCTACGGCGCCTTAGCGCTCGGCGACCACCAGCAGGTCCTCATCGCAACGAGAACGCTGACGCCAACAGTATTGCGAATGCTAATGGAACAGTCAAGGATAGAATCAAGAGGTTGATAATGTGCACGATTCCCTGCCTTCGTCGTGATGATCAGCCTACACCAAGGTTTAATAGGGCGACATCACGGAAGAAACGCGCAATACTCAAGATGGCTATTGGTTATGCTTTGGCATGGAGTTTCGTCTTTATACCTTACATCATGGATACTTTACTTCGCAGATACTATGCGGGAGAAATATTGTTTGCTTGCCTGACTCCTCTTCAAGGTCTGTACAACTTTCTAGTATTCTTGTCCCCGAAAGTGAGGAGCGCGAAGAGATCAAAGAGAAATAAATTGACATGGGGCCAAGCTTTTATCAAGGCATATATGTCGAAAGGCGAAAGGAGGAGAACGGAGGGAAACACTAGAATCAACAGCAACAGGGGTAATTTATCATTGCAACAAAGGTTCAGAAATTCTCTGAAGAGCCTTTCGTTGACTCGTCGTATGAACAAGAAGTCGCCAAATGCAAGTTCAAGAAACAACCAGATTAATTCAGAGGACAGTACCTCAGTTGCTGCTGGAAGATCACCGTCACCCGATCATCCGTCCGATCATTTGAAAAGTGACGAAGCCCAAACAATGAGAAATGAAATCGTCCCTGATGAAGAGGAAAACTACAAAGAAACAAAGGCCTCAGATGATGATAACCATGATATTCCATTCCTTCCATAATTTTTTGAGGCTATCGATCAAGCGGCGTGAGTTTATTCTGGCTGCTGGTCGATTCTTTCTTACTGTGGAAGTAATTATCTTATAGATGATTTCTAACACAAAAAAAGAACGTTAGAGTACACGTCAGGAGTCCAGTGCCATCTTCACGCATTTCCGATAACTGGTACCTAAAACATATTAAGTCAAACTTCCAACCATCATGCGCAGCAGCAGGATAAACACACTATTTACTTAGTAACCTATTCTTCTCAGTGGACAGCCTACTCTCGTGTCTGAAAGGAGCTCCCGTTCGCAAATGGACAAGATTAAGGCCCCACGGGGTATATTGAATATACGCAATAGATTCTCTCCATTTGATCTACACATAATCTCCTCCAAAGGATCCACAATAATCACGGTTCTTGGCGTGACAGTCAGTATCCCCAAGGAGATTCTTAACCTGGTGATATTGTTAAGTGAGAGGGATCATACACTACAATTATTGCAACAGTTTGAAGTTGGTGTAGAAAATATCTGCAAGTCTACCAAGGATTAATTCTTTGCATTGAATTTGTTATTTTATTCACTCATCAATTGGTATACTTGAGACATTGGCATGGCATCCCATATATTGAAGATATCTGGGTCAGACCTCCGTTTGTGTGCCTCCTCGATCACTTTCATAGACGCTTTTCGCCGCTTCTGATTGGCGCCCTTCAACGAAATTTCATACACACCCTTATAGAAACTCCCGACGACTGTTCTCCCCCCAGTTGCAACCATTGCGTCATTTACGAGGTATTGTTCGTGAGAATGTACCCCGCCAACATTGGGGTCGTATCGAAAGTGTAGGAGCTTATCTGAGAGATTAAATAGCCCTGTCAAGTCATGCGGCGCTATTTTAATGTCTGTCGCCTCCAACTCCAACAGGTCAGAACACTTCTGCAAAACACCCCTGATGCCACAAGACGTGACCTTGGGCTGATGTGAAACATCAAGGCTTCGAAGCTTCGGGCAGTACTTAGCAACGGCCTCGAGTCCTTGATCTGTCAATAGGGAGTTTCTTGTCTCGAAATGTCTTCCAAACTTACCACTGAGATTGAGGCACCTCATTTCCTTCAACTGTGGCAAGAGATCCTCTAGATCATTATCTGTCAGAGCATTATCCGATAGATCTAATGTTATCAATCCATTCATCAATCTCAGTGTGGATATCATAATATTGACATCTTCTATGCACCACGAGTTAGATCTCATCTTTACATAGGAAAGCTTCAGCACCTTTAGATTTGGATGAAGGCATCGCATGAGGACGTGGATATCATCAAAGCCAACTAAGCTAAGTGTGAGTTTTTTGAGATTGGGCATTGTCCCCAAAGGTAGGAAAGCTTTGCCACCATCAGTCATCGTTTTGACAATATCCCAGCAACAATCGTCTAGTCGGAAGGAAAAGGATTTCAATGCATTATGCACCTTTCCGAAGAAATTCCTGATTCCGTGAGCTGTGAGGATGAGGTTTTTGCTCTGGTCATCATCTGAATCATCTGTATCATCTGAATCGGACCCATAAACTCTTCCGAACGACAACGCGTATTCCTGGGGGACAAAGATGTCAACGGCTAAGAGATTCGGCATGAATTCAGCAGCGGCAGCAAGAATTCCATCTAAGTTCAAAACGGTAAGGTCGCTATCATACGGAGTAATCTCTAAGGTGGTGGAGTCTAGATCGAAGTGAAAAGCCGATTTTGCGCAAGACGAACAATTATCTTCAAGGCATTCCGTGCTACAATAGAAGGATTCGCTGCCTTTGTGTTTTATGATGGCGCAAATATTGTTGTTTCCAGGTTCTCCACATTCTTGGCACACACGGTTATGTATACGTTGAACATTAGACATTACAAGGTGCTCTGCTTCGGTACATGTACTTGGAGGGAACAGGAATGATAGCTATCTAGCAGAGGTTGTCCATTGAACCTGGAATTCGAGGTCATCAATTTTTATTAATTGATGGCTCCAGTCCCGTGGGCGCGCTCGTATCATCGTGCTCGGAGTAAGTCCCATCTTTTCCATGAAAATAAAATGGCAGAGTAGAAAGGTGCGCCGTGCACCTGATGTTAGTAGTGGTTAGTGGCGGTGCGTGGACAACTTGTGGTCGCATTTTTGTCATCTTACGCCATACGCGTAGTTCACAGTTGTACATACTATTTCCACCGAAACCTATTCGCTCAATACAACTGATTAGCCACCATGCAGCGTTTCACTGGACTCTCTCGTGCATTACTATTGCTCCTAGCTATCAGTACTGATGCTATTGAAGAAACTCAAACGAGTGCAAAAGTCGATGGTTCGGCTAGGAGGAGAGAACAAAACTCTATAAATACCAAGAAACCCAACATCCTTCTTATTCTAGCTGATGATGTCGGGACCGGTGATATTCCATACTATTGGAAGGACAGTGGTGTCGACATGCCTAACCTCGATCGACTGTCATCAATGGGTGTCACCTTCACGGACGCGCACGCGACGCCCCTCTGTGCTCCTAGCCGTTACATGTTACTTAGTGGAAACTACCCTCATCGTGGTGTCGCCCCGCAGGGTTCGTGGGGCTTAAGCGGTCAAGATCAGAATCAATTCCTTTCTGGTCAAAGGAGTATCGCAGAAGTGCTGAAAGAAGAAGCAGGCTATTCAACAGCCATGTTTGGCAAATGGCATTTGGGAGCAGGAGTTCCAAGAAGCAGCAGCAGTTCAGTGAACAAAACTCATTTATTGTCTGATCCTCGGCATGATTGGAGTCAACCCTTAATCGACGGACCTCAAGATATTGGTTTCGATACTTCATTGATTTCTGTTAGTGGGATCCAACGAGATCCCTATGCATTTTTTCGTAATGGTTACCTCGAAATTGATCCATCTGAAGCTATTTTATGGGATGGTGGAAGCTATCCTATGCCGCATGGAATTTCCATGATACAGAAGGGCAAATATAGAGGTGAAGGTGATAAAGATTGGGACTCATCTGCGTATAATATGATTCTTGTCAACGAGACAATAAAGTTCGTTGATAATCACTTGGATAGTGGCAAGGAGGATCCTTTCTTTGCCTACGTGGCTCTGGGAGCTGTGCACACCCCGCACTCTCCACCATATCGTTATCTCAACGGAGAGAAGGTTGCCGGTGTATACCCAGACACTCATATGGATATGTTGTATGAAATGGACTTGGTAGTCGGATCTTTAGTCTCCCTGATCGAGGACAAAGGCCTTGCTGAAGATACGATCATTATCTTCGCTAGTGACAATGGTGGCTTAGGTGACATGCATGGCACACCTTCTGATGTGCATGATTCAAGTGGTCCATTGCGAGGCAGCAAGGCAATGATATATGAGGGAGGACATCGCATTCCTATGATCATTCGGCACGACAAATCCTTCCCCCCAAATGAAGAGAGGAGTCATTTGGTTGGTCTCAACGATCTATATGCTACGCTGCTTGATTTAGTGGGGGTTGCTGTACCAAACTTGTCGGCCCAAGATTCTATGAGCTTTTCCGACTACATCTTTTCTGGCAGTAATACAAATGGACTCCGAGAGGAGCTTGCTACGTTTGCATTCCAATATGGGTCATTTTTTGTGAGTTTTACGTGTTATATATTCTGACATTTTGTGTATAATACGTACATCACAATTTCAAATTCTCATACAAATTGAATCAATCAATCCTTTTAAAATGCGATATTAATCCAGGGAGAAGCCATTCGATCCGGGAGCTTGAAACTCATCCATAACCTTCTCACATCAACATTCGAGCTCTATGATTTGAATACCGACTTACGCGAGACTACTAATCTTGTTCAAGATGTAAGCTATGCTAACAAGGTACAAGAGATGTACACACGCCTCGTCGAGACTGGACCCTGTCCCAAGGATAAACCAGGCTCGTTTACCCTGGAGGCAACAGGCCAAAGTGCCAACTGCGATTGGTTCCGATCGTCGACCAGTAGATGTGATGAACACATTGAAGGCAAGCTGTATTGCAACTCAGTATGCGCTAATTCAAACAATAGGAAATTATGTTCCACCGCAGTGTACCCACTGGATGTATCCCTCCCTCGTTGCCAAGATAAGAAGAAGAAGTTTAAGTTGGACCGTAAGATGAAACCCTGTAAATATCTTGCTTCACGTCCAGATGTTTGCTACGAGAAGAATTTTATTAGGCAAATGTGCCAAGTTTCTTGCAAAGAACCATGCACGCCCTACGATAAAGAGGGTTCCTTCAAGTTCAAGGGAGCAAGGAGAACATGCAAATGGGTGGGAAATAAGAAAATCAATAGGTGCAAACATTGGAAATTGGCACAGTATTGTCCTGTACTCTGTGGATAGTGCTAACAAGCGATGGCGATAGCTGTGCGAATATGTGTGTGTGATACGAGTAAGATATATAAGGTTTATATAATACTTGTAGATGGTTAACCTTTTGGAACTACACACGTATAATGTGAGCATGCAATCTCAAATCATGCCTTTATGTTTATTGTGACTTTGGTTACACCATAGCATTCATGAGAAAACTCCAAGATTATGCTTTGGCACTATCATTCCATCTAGTACATGCATGTATACTCTTTGCGATAAATTTCCAATCTCTCTCTGTCCTTCATCAATAATTGATTTGAACGTCCAATCCAATCTCTCTCTCCTTCATCAATTTATTAATAAACCCTAACATCCAACGAATCATCATCCCCAGCATCAAACACATTCTCATCATCAAACTTGCCATAATCACCATCCTGATCACTATTAACCTTGGGTTTCAACCTATCCCCCAACCCCGCAATCTTGGCAATCTCCAACAAATCCGCCTTCTTCTGATCCCTCAGCGTGCTCCTCTCCTGCTTCACCCTCTGCGAGAACTCGACCGGATTGTCCAGAGCGTATTTGTTGGCGGCCCGCTCGGCCGATTCGGCCCCGTAGGCTACTTCGTCCAGGGAGGATTGGTTGGTTTTGGAGGCGTTTTTCCGACGGCGTCGGGAGTTGGAGCCTTTGGAGAATTCTTCTTCTTGCATGTCCATGGGGGTTCCTATTCCCCATCCTGTGTTGTGTGTCGAAGAGAAGCCGGTGGTCAAAATGAGAATTGATGAAAGTGAGTATTATGGAAATTCAGAACTTGAACTTATTACACGCCCACGTGTGAATAAAGACAATCAATCAGTACATTATTACATCAATACATGCATACATGCATACAATACGTACCACCTGGACACATGGAAAGTGAAGTATAAGACGACTTAATGCCATTTGCATTTGGGACAACAAAAGCGTTGACTGCATTGAGACTCAGCAGGGATAATATTACAAGACAGTTATTCATCATACTGTATTCTAAATTCAAAAGGGTGTTGTGTTGTGTTGTGTTGTGTTGGTTGATGATTCGATGGTTAGTAAAGTAATTCTGTTCCAAGGAGTACATACATTATGTTGGTGTACTGAATGAAGAACACATGAACATGATGAATGTTGAAGAAGAACAAGGTGGTGATCATCTGTTTACGATTTTTACGGACCGTGCAAACTTGGGACCAGACCGATGCAAAAAGTACAAGAAGGGAAAGAAGGGAAAGAAGGGAAAGAAGGGAAAAGGGAAAGGATTTCAAAAATGCTGTGCGACATTCGCATGCATGATGACAGAAGACGCAGACGGACGTGTCTCGACGTGTTTTTGGCACCATCTGCGAGCATTTTGCACATGCCCTCCAGCCTTCAGACTTCAGAGTGTTTTCCGATGGACGATGACTGGATTGCAAGAATTGCACACCCCAATCAACCCACCCACATCACACTGCTGGCACGTATTTAACATCATCACTCCTGACATTCCTCACGCAACGTGATCATTCATCATTGCATTTGCGTTGAGTTGAAAACAAAATCACTAACTACAGCGCATCCGTACTGTACCAGTAACAGTAAACTACCATAGCATACCGTATTCTTACATCTTGACTACTACAAGAACAATTGAAAGGATTGAAATTACAAACAAAGCTCTTTCTCCAATAAATCTCCAATCATTATGAGCTGTCCCTACGCAGTAACGATCACGGGCGAAACCAACAATACCACAACCAACAATGACAATACCAGTAACACACCATCCTCATCATCATCATCGACAGAATCCTCACCGGTTCCATCCCCAACAAACACAAACACAAACACAAACAACAATCTACCCGTAACCGCAATGCAAGCACTCCAACTGGCCAAAGAATCGTGTCCGGCATTTAAATCCGCCTGCCCCTTTCGGAATGTCCAAGATGCCGAATCGATGAAGCGTGCTCTGCAGTCTCTTCCTAAATCTCATATTGATAGTGCGAGGAGCAGTTTTAGTACTGGTGTTAGTACTGGCATTGGTGTGAATGATACTGATACTGATACTGGTACAGAGGATGGTAGAGATGCCAGCGATAGTACTTCAAGACGCGCTTCGGAAATTGGTGAATCGCTACGAGTGGCAATGACGCATGTACACACCATTAGCCAATCTCTGGGCGGAAATATGAGTGCCGCATCCAGCATTGGTGGCGAGGAGGAAACAAGCACCAGCGAACATGACGGAAAGCGATCGAGGTCGGGATCGTTATCTCCTTTTCAGGGCGACGTGTACACCATTCCGGGATTGGCAACTGCCATGGAGGACTTTAGTCTGTTTGGTCTCATGGGGAAAATGATTGAAGAGAATGGTAATGGTGGTAGTGGTAGTACTACTCAAGCCAATACCACCACCAACACAACCACAAAAACAAACACAACAAACACACAAGAACCCAAAACAGGAATGAAACGAATCAAATCAGCCACATCCCTCTCACACGCACTCAAACACGGTACACAAGAATCCCACAACGCAGCTGAATCCGTACACTTTGTCAAGGAATTCATCAAGGGAAACATTGACCGAACCCTCTACTCCATTCTTATATTAAATCTCTTGCACCTCTATCAAAATCTGGAGCGGCTGTTGAATGAGTGTGCTCCTCTGCAATTTCCCTCATTGCATTTTCCCAAGGAGTTGAGTAGGACCGAGGCGTTGGAAGAGGACGTGGACTTTTTTCATGGTGCAAATGCGAATGGGGAAGCTTCCCCCGCGACGCTGGATTATATAAAGAGGATTGAGTATATTGCGGAAAAGGAGCCTTTGCTTTTGTTAAGTCATGCGTATACCCGCTACATGGGGGATTTATCCGGTGGAAAGATTATGGCAAGGGTGGCCAAGCGTGCTCTGGACCTTCAAGGTGGAGAGGATCATGATGGATTGGCGTTTTATCATTTTGAAGAGATTTCTTCTGCGAAATTGTTCAAGGATGGTTATAGAACGGCATTGGATAAGTTGAGTTTGGAGGAGGAGCAGATTGAGAGGTTGGTGGCGGAGGCGAATGTGGCGTTTGTGTTGAATATGAGGATTTTTGAGGAGTTGGATGTTTTGAGTGGGATTGAGGGGGCGGAGGTTAGGGATTATGAGGAGGCGACTGTTTATTATGATGCATGTGTAAAGAAGCAAAAGGAGAGGATGGATCGTGGAAGCGGTGGAGGTGACTTCTTTGTGCAGGAAGAGGAAGATGAAACAAAGGGGGAAGGCGACGGTGACGGTGAGGAGGGCATCACCAAGAAGTGTCCATTTGCAATCCTGGGAGGCCCCAATCCACACAAAACACCTCAAAAGGACTCTACCTCTACAAGTACCACAACAGAAGTTGTTCAAAATGACAGCAACAGCAGCGGAGACAGGATGAGATCGAGTCAAACCTTGCAGAATTCGAATACGACGCAGTCCCAATCGGTCAACAATGACAATGACAGTGCATCAAAAGCGATAGATGGACCAAAAGAGAGGTGTCCTTGGCCATTTGTTTTCTTTCACGATCCCGCGACCGGGATGCAAGACTATCAAACATGGATTGTGATTGGGTTGCTGCTGTGTTCCTGTTGGAGTTTCATCCAGAAATAGATTGAATATAGTGTAAAAATAGACTTTTATGGAAACAACTCTGCGGGGACGTTCAACATCTTGCGTTGACAGTTCGCATTGTGAGTGTTACACACACTTGTTTCTACATTGTTGATTGTTGTTGAGTTATCCGCATTGAAAGTAAGAATCATCCTATTACTACCAGGCTCAACCAGACTTAAAAAAGATCAAAGAAAGAATTCTATAATTTGAAATGATTATAATATCAACAACATTGAACGTTAATTTCAAACCATTCTGCAATCTCTCAATCTTCTTGCAGTAGTTGGAGTAAACGTATCATAGTTTCACTCACATATCGAATGAATCTATCATTTGTGCTTTCGTTTCCCTGTTACAGTATCGTTAGGGACAGCAGGTTTTTCGTTGTCATCACAAGTGCCCAATACTGAAGGATCTTTACGCAACAGATAGTACACCATATCCAAGCAACATCTGGAACCCTCCGCAGCAGTCACGAAAGGATACAAGTTGGATTCTTGATTCCTTTTGAGGATCTTGTTGGGATCCGCTTCTTCAAGACAATTTTCGATCAATTCCCATGCTTCATCTTTTTCATCTTTATCTTCTTTTCCTCTGACATACCGAACAGCCAAGTTGCCTATATGCTGAGGGAAATACTCTATTCCGGCATTGAATGCTACTTCGAAATGACGATTTATGTCAAAAAACCATGGTAATTCACAGATACAGATCTCCTTGAATGCCTCAGGGTCCCAATCCACTAGATATTCGAATCTCTGATCTGAGAATGAACGCAATGAATGGCTCAAGAGATCATGTTCTTTGATATCTTCCTTCTTGAGAAGATCCATCTCGCGTAGCTTTTTCATCACGTTGAGACAAACTGAATCAAAATCGTGGTGCGCACGACCGCAACAATGTGCCTCTACGACTACTTTCAGTACATTGTATATACACTCATTTTCGCACAACAGTCCCCCTCTCATTCCCTCTCCGCCAACATTCTGTTTGAATCCTTCCTCTGCTAATAATGGGATAAATGAAATAGACTCGGCATTGTCCTTGCCATCTGCAAAGTCCCAAACTGCTGCTTGGATCGGAAGAACTAACGCGATGTTCTCGTCATCGTAAACTTGCCACGAGCATTCGACCGACAAAGATCCGGGTATGCACTGCACCAATGTCTTGACTTCTTCTTGAGTGTGTTTCTTGTCGTCAAGATTCTCATGTAGAAACAACCCAGCGTCATTTG
>Ga0115005_10001392_pt1 | contig 19155 bp, 33 predicted proteins | sample ArcOceMetagenome_FD_87163 | JGI IMG/M metagenome (GOLD analysis project Ga0115005, IMG submission 87163) | Marine eukaryotic phytoplankton communities from Arctic Ocean - Arctic Ocean - Greenland ARC118M Metagenome | ecosystem: Environmental > Aquatic > Marine > Oceanic | place: Arctic Ocean... | reverse complement strand
TTTCTTTCATGATTTTGGTTTTAATGAATAGTTATGGTTCCGTTTTCAATTCCCTCGATTAGGTAATCCTCTAAATCTGATTCATCATCTTCTTCTAGGAAATCCTCATTAATGGTTATATGAGCGAAATTGGTTTTTTTGTTAAAATGACCGTAACCTATCAGGTTGTCTTCGTAGTATATTGATATGTTCACGGAGTCAATGTCTTTGTCATTGTACCTAACTACTTTTAAATCTTCAAAATTTAGGGTTTGTTTTACCTTTGTTGGTTTATAGAGAGTAATTACCATGGTTTGTTGGTTTTAATGATGCCGGAACCCTAACCGGCTATAATTAAAAATTAAAAATCTAAACTTGGGTTTTTAATGAGGTATACAGAGGATTCGAACCTCCATATAGTATTCCAAATATACCTTATGATAATAGTACTTCGTCTTGGTATTCCTTTAGAGCTTGCTTTGCAGCTTTAAGCTCAGACCCTTTAGCATCTACTATATCCAAGGTTAATGTTTTAAGTTTATTCCTAACCTTCTGTCTCCAGGATTTTTTGGATAAGGTATCAGTTACCGTTTTAGGGTAAGCATATTTAATTGTTCGATTAACAATTGTTTCGGTTAGCACTCCCTTTGCGGTTGTGTCCTTTACTGCTTTAGTAGCTCTTTTAGCTGGTTTTTTAGCAGTTGTTCTCTTTACTACCTTAGTAGCAGTTGGTTTTTTAGCAGTTGTTGCCATGATTATTGGATTTTAAATTATTATTATTATTACTTTATTAATTATATTCAAATATAAAAATTAATATAACATGATGGTGGTACCTCTTATTTATTACCTTGGAGTATAATTCCCTTTATCCTCATTATAAGGATCCCCAATGTGTTGAACTAGGTTGACATATTTCTTGGCGCCTTCCCCAAAGGGTATATGATTTTGGCGCATATAATTATGTATTTTATTGGTTAAGGATTTTGCATATTGTTCGCAGGCCCTTGTAATATTCTCATCAGTAAAATGCCCATCACCCAATTCCACTTCTAAAGCCTGTAGTGTTATATAGGTTACTGTTGCTTTTAATTTATTCATTTTTTAAATTATTAATTATATTCAAATATAATAATTATTAGAACCTGAATTTGTACCTCATCTTTTAGAGGCTTTATGTTTAGGATTTATCTTCTTATTCTTTTAACGGTTACCTGGGATAGATCTGCTTCAAATACGGTTCCTACAGTTTCTTCGTTTTCACTTAAAGCTCGGTTGATACCCTGTACTGCCGATGCTATCTCTTCCTGGGCTTGCCTAAGGGCACAATCGTCATTATATGCCTGAACTTCTCCATAATCTATACCGCATGATAATGAGGTATAACCATTGTTCAGGGTATAATTATAATCTATGAGAGATAATCGTTTTATCTTACTCAACCAAGTATAGGTATCAACCATATCTTCTACTAGGGAATTGTCGGTTAACCATACTAACATATCGCAGATCCTGGTTGATGATAGTCGTATGCTTACCGGGGTTTGGTTTTCTTTAGATGGGGTTTTCTCTATAATTACATTATTAGAGGTTGGTATCACATCATCTGGATGATATGTGGTTTCTAGGTCTATATAATACATTTATCTGTCTTTTAAAAAGTTTTTAGTTGGTCCTATGAAGGATTTGGTATAATGTCCCTGATAGATAAGTTCGAATATCGTAATACCCTCTACCTCTTGGTTAATCTTATGGGTGATAAGATTCTCTTCTTCCAGTTCTTCAAGAGATTCGGTTTCTTCATATCCTTGATCTCTTAAGATGGCAGATACTGAGAAGGCAGGAAGATCTATTAGATCCACACTGTATTCGTTTTCTGTGTATATGATTTTCATTTGATTAAATTTCTATGTAAGTATCAAGGTAAATTACTATGTTATTATCTCCTTGATCTCTTAAGATGGCATCGTTTGCCGAAAAAGCATAGGTGATAAGATTATCTTCAAGTTCCTCTTCCTCCAGGATTCCCCTATTATCCAACTGTCCCATATCTTCTAGGTAGAGATCTCCCTCCCATAAATAGAAGCCATGGTTGTATGAATTCTCAAATTGTGAGATACCATCCTCTCCTTCTATTATAGGTTCTTTTAATTCCACTAAGTATGGTGGTTCTTCGCAACCATTCCTATCGAAGAATTGTACGATTACAAAATATCTTTTATTCATTATTATAGGTTTTTAATTATCAATTTTTTCTGTGTTGGCATTTAGGATTTCCACATGCTGCATGGTGTTCTAAATCACTCCCATAGCCTGCATGGTATATCACATAGGTACAACCCCCTATGTAATGTAGTTTTAAGTAACCATTACCGTTACCTGTAATAACTTTTGATTGATCTCTAGGTTTTTTAGTAGATGATGATCCGCATGATGCCATTAATACTATTATAAGGATAGCTCCCGTAATTATATTTTTCATAGGTTTTTAATTATTTAATTATATTCAAATATAAAAATTATTAGAACCTGAATGTTCAACTTTTTAACACACAAAAAAACCCTAAGATAATAGAGGTTAATCTGTATCTTAGGGTTTATTCTTATCTGATTCTAGTAGAACTATTGTAGAATCTCTTGGGATATATAGTTATCTAAATCTCTTTTTTCTAGATAGCTCATATTTGATTCCGGGAAAGGCGACTGATAATCGGTGGGTTGTGAATACCCCTCCATAGATATTCCCTGTTTTTGGATCTTAGCTATAATTTTCTGATTTGAACTTAGGTAGTTATTATACCGATTGGTTTCATGCCTAAAGTTGGAGGCTGATATTAAACCGTCATAGGTTATAATAGGTAGATATGGTTCCAGGGGATCGTTGATGTATTTTATTTGTTTATCTCTGGTCCTTATGATATCCATGGGTTTAGCATCTGTTCTGAATTTTATCGGATTACCATATTGGTCATAGTCTATGGGTATTCGATGATCCCCAGTTGGAGAGGTATAAGAGAGTATTACAAACTCGCCTTGCATATGGTCAAAGGCAATGTCCATTGTGGCACCTTCTACTGGGCCTGCATCAATGGTGGTTACAGTATTAATATAATCGGGGTAGATATCGGACTGCATTTCGATATCGGTTTTTAAATCGGGTACATATTCGTGGCTTGTGCAAGCAACTAGTACCATTCCTATTACTAGGATTAATAAGAGGTGTATACTTTTCATTATTTATAATTTAGGGTTTATGATTTATTTATATTAATAGTACTTGATCTCGAAATAAGGTTCTAGGTATTAGGTAATGTTAACCTCATTGACTTGATTTAATTTGAGTCTTTGTAATGTTTCATTGAAATCTACTTCACATTCTTCATACTCAACCTCATACCCATCATTGGGATTGTCTGCAAACTCTTTTAAGAATGATTGTGGTATAAATCTCATACTATTTTTCAGTGGTGAGTCATTACTTTCACTACAATGACCCGGTACATAGTTATTCAGTTTAGGATCATTAGTCGCTATAATCTTTAGGCAATGCCAAGGATCATAATTATCCCAATGTTTGTTACCTTTATAATCTAAATACTGATGGCCCTTTACTATAACCTCCCGGATCTGGAATATTTCTTTAGTTTCCATTTGTATGACCCAATCATGAGCTACTAGGGGTTCATGAGCTACTGTTACATAAATACGTTGAGGTATAGCGTTTTCAGTCCTAACTTGCAAGCTAAAATCATCTTTACATATTAATGTTTTACCTTTCCAAATATAGACTGGACTCTTATCTTCCGTTGGTAGCATTACTACCTTTATTGGTTTTTTCATGATCCTTCTATTTTATTAATACGGTTAATGAGGACACTCCTATCAGGATTCATTTTAAGTATTCTATCCCGATTCTCTTTGTTTACATGATATTCTATCCCCCATTCAGACTCGGGGTTATCAACGTATGCTTTTAAGAATCCCGGATTAAGGTGAGATATCTTAGATACTAGGACATAAGCTCCTCCACCTTTATGATAAGGAAGTTGTAGAACTATAAGAGATTTCCCCATAAGAGAGCCTTTATACCCCTTTATATCTACCCCGTCCCAAGCGATCTTAGGATCGGTAGTTGCTATGATTTTATATTCATCATCTCTTAAAGCTGTGACATTATTTTCGTTAGCTAATTGAGGATAATTATTACAATTCATAAACCAATCACCTTTTTTAATAGTTTCTACTTCTTGGGGCACTGTGATATGTACATGTTGATTAATATCTTCCATTACTATACCATTAAAAGGGGGTTCCAGATGGGGTCTATAGTGGGGTAGTGATCCATAGGTATATACCCTGGTTGGATCTTCTGTAGGTATTAATGAAATCCCTACTTTATGTATTTTATTTTCCATTATTAGCTTAGTCTTAATGAATTCTTAGGTCCACCCTTTTGGTCCACCTGCATACTCTTACCATCCTTAATACCCATTGCCTGACCATCTCTACCGCTTAATCCTGTAGATCTTCTACCCTTGGATAACCCACCCTGTGATGCAAAATGATTCTGCATTGCTTGAGTTACTAAAGTCTTAGAGATATCCATTAATTCTCCCAGTTTGGCATGTTCTAGTTTCATCTCCTTTACTTGCTTATGCAATCCTATATCTATCCCTATTCTAACCCCACTATAGTAACCCCTAAGGAATGTGTTTTTCTTTTCGTAGATCTCATTAGAGAATGCCTTGAATCTATCCTTTCCCATCTTATCTATCTTAGGAACTAATTGTTCCCATAGATATACCACAGTTTGTCGGTTTATATCCTTCCCAAAGATTTTCATACGTGGGGCAGTCTTAACCCTGGTACCTGAGTTATTATATTTAAAAATATTGGTTATTACGCATACGCACATATTATGAATACATAGGGTGTTGAGTAAATTCTCTTTCCAGGATGCATCGGTTTTCTTCCACCCCAATTCTTCGAATTTAGATGTGGGTATATCTGTGAAATCTATATCGTCGGGGTCGGTTTGTTTAATATCCGCTTCCTCGAGGTTGTAATCCAAGAGTAGTTTCTGGATCTTCTGGGATGCGGCTTCCGCTTCGTGTTGGGATCCTATATCCAGGGCACCATCCCTTAGTTTCATAAGCTTGTTTAGCTTATCCTGTATTTTCTTAGTGTTGGTATTCATTATTATAGTTTTTAATTATTTAATTATAATACAAATATAATAATTATTAGAACCTGAAAAATTACTCATTATATCTTTCAGCTTAAGCTTCTCCCGTGGTAATCAAATTTTAGGGTTAATACCCTGGAGGGTTAGACCTATTGATTAGGTGGTAAACTATTTCGTTGCCCCCACCATTTAAAGGTACCATTATTGTAAATGACTTGTGGGGTAAAGGATTAGAGGCAACCCCTGTCGCTTCGTCTATACCCGTACTGTTAGCATCTATAAATCCAATGTTAGGACTATAACAGATTGTTCCATGACTATTCCAGAAGTCCTTATAGATAGTATCTAACCCTATCTCATGACTAGAACCCCAACCGCCTAAGTAATTAGATAAATTATTTACATTTAATGTATCGTTAAAATAATTGGTGAAACTGGTGGTATCTTTACCGAAGTGTGTTATAATACTATTCAGGATATAATAATCCATGAAATATTGGGAGTTTACTACTTGATACCCCTGTATACTATCTATACGGTGAACACTGTAGTTGGTTCCCCAGTAGTAAGCTAGGCTATTCTCATAAGACATATCTACTGATTCGCTAGGGATAAGTAGGATAGATATTAAAATGGTAATTATTAAAGTTTTCATTTAGGGTGGTTTTAACCTTAATAGTCTTTGGAGTTTATTTTTCATGATATAAACATATGGCTATTAGGATTATAAACATTACAGTTCCTGAAATATACATGGTTGTTTTATTTTGATTGTTTTTCTTTAGGCTTAGTATCTGACCTGAATTCTCTCCATTGGTGGTAAATCATAGCACCTACTAAAGGTAATGCCGTTAAAGCCCAAAGAGTGTCTACTATCGCTTCATGTATGATAATAATTAAGAATAGTAAGTACATTATAGCCCAAAACATATTAAGTTTTGCCTTCCTAATGTTACTGGTAGTCCATAGCCAATTAATATATTTTTTCATGGTTTATGATTTATGGTTTATGATTTATAATCTATCCCTTTTATAAGATCCAATCATCTCCTTGAGGTTATCTTTGAGTTCGGCATTAGTGTCCTCCAATTTATCTATGGCATCTTCTGCTATTTGAGCCTGGGATGTTAACTCTGAATAACTATGGCTTATGGTATCGGATAAATCCCCTACAAAGTCCAGGAACTCAGAACCAGGTTTAAGGTGGGCATAGTGCTTAAGGTAATAATCCCTTAGTGTATTACCTAGGGGTTTTAATACATTTACTAGAGTCTTAATTGAGTCATATGTGACCAGCAAACTATGGCAATTTGAATTTAAAATTCTCTCTAATAGTTTTTCAAAAGTTCCATCGATTAATGGTGTGATTAATACATCTGCCCAAATATCCTCATAGATATTATCTATAAGGCATTCATTGAAACTATAATCTTCATCTATGAGTGAGGTATTATGGTGAGGTATTTGATTATCCTGATGAAAAACATAGCTATCCATAATTCCCGATAATATTTCTTCGGGGGTTTCAGTATGCTGATTTTCATCCTCAATATCCTTAATTATAGATCTCCCTAGAAATATCATAGGTTCCGCTAAGGACTTTATGGTACTCGAGGTTAATGATTCATCGGGTAAACCTATTAATAAGGTTATATAATTACCCAATATGGTTTGTTTAGTTATACAGTTAAGCTGTGTTCCGGATGCATTCATATTTTTTTTAAATTATTAATTATATTCAAATATAAAAATTATTAGAACCTGAATTTTAACCGATCTAAAAGATTTGGGTTGCCGTTAATAAATCGTTATTCTTAATTTTCTTATGAAAGTGTACCCCTTGAGATGGTGCCTTAAGGAAATTGATATAGGCATTCTCCGTAAATGGAGAATAGGACCAGAGAACATCATTCTTAAACATAATATACAGGGTACTTCCTTTATGACATAAACCCTTTAGGTGGGTTGATTCTACCTCGAAAAAATTTAATGTTTCCCTGATATTAGGTTCGTTGTTTGCTCCTAATGTTTCTATTGATTCTTTCATGATCTTTCTATTATTCGTTGTTTAATTAGGTGTGTTGCATTGGTTGTAGCATCCCAGTCATTATATAAATGGGGTTTCATTGATGCACAGTTAATAAAAGCCTCGGCATAACTCTGTATATTGAATCCCCGTCTTTGACATTCCATATTAATAGAGGTATATCGTAAATGTAGGTATAAGATTTTATTATAGAAGAATTTAACATGCCCTTTACCCAAACAAAATTCATCGGGTATATTCTTAATAACGGCTTTACCTGAAGCAATCATATTGGGTATCCTTTTAATTTCTCTATGCTCTGCAAGTAAATGTTTGTCTGATAGATCCTCGGGAGGTATTCCCGCATTAATTCTAGTCATGGGATTTTATTTTTTAATTATACTCAAATATAATTAATAATAGAACCACTTGTTGATCACAAAGAAATACCCCCATAACCAATAATAGGGGTAGATCTCCTTAATACCTCCAGTGAGATATTAATCAACTAAACAGCGGTTTAATTATTGGCTATGTTGAGGGGTTGTTTATGTATATCTTGGGCAAGGAAGAATTTACGAAATAATGATGATATAGCTACTGGGTATTTATACCTATATTTTTCTTCCATCTTATTGAATATAGATAATAAGGTGTTGATCCTTATTATATCTATCGAAAATATGATTTCGGGATTATCCAAAATTTCAATTAATTTTTTCTCCACTGATAACAATGTACTGAAATAATCTTCATCGGTCAGGCCTTTCGCTTCTAGCTCAAATATAAACTCGGGATATTGCTCTTGCCATGATTCCTTTAACTCTGTTACAGCGAGTAATTGTGTTTGGCATACATCTCTAAGTATTATAATTTGTATTTCGGTAAATTGGGTTTTTCTTATCATTTATTTTTTTAATTAATAGACAAATATAATAATTTAATTTACCTGATTTACATCCTGATACCCACTTCTATTGATGGTGCCCATCTTGTATAAAATTTTGATGGTTTATAATCTTTATCGTCTAATACCTTCCTATGTTCAATGGAGAATTTAAGCCTTTCATCCGGTTGCAGGAATTGAGGGAACTTTAATACTTCTTTTGAAGATACCTTTTTAAGTGTGTCAGTTGCAGGAACACAAGGTAATAATAAGGCAGGTTCTCCCACCCTGAATAGTTTTATCTTACTCCGTTGTTTATCCAGAGCTATAGCGATAACTACATAAGGATCATATCTATCGGATTTAGGATCTTTAGCTTTTTTAGTCCTTTTAATCATAAATACATATTTCTCCTCATCTTTCTCCGTAAATTGGATGGTTTTCTGTAGATCTAGTAATCTTAAATGCTCCCCAGTAAGAAGCACATAACCCAAAGTTCTTAAGAATTCTAGAACCGCTTTCTGGTTATTTTCTTTTATAAAGGATATTAAGGTTTCATGATCTTTCTCCCTGGTCTTGGTAGAATCTAATTTAACCTCTCCTAAAGGTGTTCTACCCCTTTTACCCACTACCCTCATAGGCATATTACTTGATAACCTTTGTATGTAGGTAATAAAATCCTCAATATCCTTGTTATCGGTTAAAGTTACTTCTATTCGCATAGGTCCTTTATGGGTTTCTTTTGGGCCTACCGCAAATTCCGGGGTTTGAGTTACTAATCTATCTGTTAGTTGGATCCCTTCTTCTGTAAACAGTTGGATCCTCATTTTCTTTTGCATTGGTTTTGGGATTGTTTGATTAAAAACAAATAAGGGGGATCAAGCTTTGGCAAGTGATCCCCCTTATTACTATATTAGATGGAGATAATTTCTAATCTTCATCTTCATTGGCATCTTCTGCTTCAACTTTCTTCTTAGAAGTCTTCTTCTTAGATCCTTTTGCTGGAGCATCACCCTTATCGGCTTTCTTTTCTTTTGCCGGTTTATCAGCTTTCTTTTTGGCATTTCTTAACTTAGTCCGATATTTCTTTTTATCCTCAACTGATAGGCAGTCTTCAGGATATTCATATTTAGAAACTCTTTCTTTTTTTACCTTGGTGCTTTTAACCGCTTCTTTGGCTTTTTCCAGAAGTGCTTTTGCCTTCTCTACTTTACCTAATTTTATTTTATAAGATTTTTGAACCTTAGCTGGAGTAACATCTTCTACTTCTGCCCCTCTTTTAATCTTATTCTCTTTCATTACTTCCTTAAGCTCTTCTCGAGCTGTTGAGTAATTTTCTTTAGCTGTTGCAAGTTTCTCTATTGCAGCTGTTGCTTTGTCTTCTTGTGACATTGGATTATTTATTTATGGTTAATTATTAATAATTCTTATTTGGATTATAAAATAGAATAGTTCTAATTCCTATTTCACCTAGATTACTAGGATTTTGCATAATTGGGTTTTCTTATTCTCATAATCTAATAGTTTAAGATTATGATTCAAGCAATATAGATCTAGAAATACTTTGATTTCTCTATCTTTTACCTTTGCTAATTTTAAGGTAATATAATATATGGCTTTATTCTGGTTGTTCTGTACCTTGGCTTTAATGTCAACAAGGTATTGATCGTTCTTCCATTGAACTACTTGGCTTTGTAATTTCTTTATGGTTTTATTATGATATATCCATCTACGTTGATATATTATCCCTTTATTCATCCCATGGTACTCCAGTTCCAAGGTCTCTAGCAGTTCCCTTTCTCGATTTAAGCCTTTGAAGAGTTTTTCTAAATTTGCCATTACATAGGGTTTTAAATTTGAATTTCTTGGGTGGAGAATAATATTCTTCTATCCTGAATTGTATAGGGTCATATTTGACATTGAATTTAATTCTCCGTAAATGGAGATCAATCCCCGTCCTATCCATAGGAAATATATATTCTAGCTGACTTATGAGAAATAGCCTAATATTCTTATTGGTATGTTTTAATTTCTCACTAGCATATTGCCTTGGTTTCTCATATTGGTATACCGTATTCTGGGCTTTAGGATTATCCCTTAACCTCTTTCGGGCTTTGGTTTTGCATCTCTCAACCTTTTCAAAATAGTAGGTATAATATAAATGGGCTGACTGTATATGCCAAGCCATTATCTTTTGTAATCTCTTAGTTGCTGATAACCTCCCCACTATCATGAATGAAGTATAACCATGGGGATGATTATACCAATAACATCTACACCCTAAGATATAGGAATAATATTCTATATACCATGACCATAATGTGGGATCAATATCCATAAGAGTGGGATTTTCAAATATAGTATACTCTATTGGTTCCACCTTAGGTATGGAGAAATTATCAGGAGTTTGGGCTATTTTTTTAAAGTTCCTGGGATAGTTCCTACTTGGATTTTTTGGTAATGAATAATTGCTAGCCATTGTATTTTGCTTCTGGTAAGATGATACCTGAAGGGGTTGTTGATCCCTCTAGGAATAATATACATTCCCTAAGCTCTTCGATTAATTCTATACAACCCTTTTGCATATGTAGGCTGATATTAATCTCTTCCATAATCTCTTCATGAGTTACGCCTTCGGGTAGGGGTTCATCGGATGCCTGCATTTCTCTTAGGTTTTCCCTAGCCTGCATTGAGGTTTTTAGGGTTTGTTCTACTGAGATTAATAGTAGGGCACTCTGATCGGCTGTTACACTTAGTTGGGTTACATGTTCTTCTGTTGGCATGGGAAATAGTTATAACAAAATAAAGGGGAGCATGGCAACTCCCCTTTATTGGTGGTTTGTAAGGGGTATTATTTACCTACTTTGATTTTCAAAGCCTTAGCTATATCCTTCTTAAGCTTAGATACGGATTTTTTCTTATCCTCATCATAATCATCGATATCAATATCTACCTTATTCTCATCAATGATATCCTCTAATTCTTCAAAGTCCGAATCATCGATATCTTTCCAAGTTAGATCATCATCATCTTCCTCTTCCTCTTCATCATCATCTTCCTCTTCATCATCATCTTCATCATCATCTTCCTCTTCCTCTTCGGGTATAGCTTTACCTTTTTTCTTCTTTGGTAATTCTTCCTCTTCTTCCTCTTCTTCCTCTTCCTCTTCATCATCTTCATCGGTAGATTGTACAGCATCCTGTACTACTCCCTGTTCATTGATCGAAAGTACATTTACAATTGCTGTAGTTTCATCTTCAAATACCAGGATCATGATCCCGTTATCTAATACTGTTGTTGAGACAACTTTGTTGTCTTCTAATTTATCTAAATCCATAGGTTTACTTTTTTATGATGGTTTTTATGTAATATTCTTTTTTCATTCGCTTTGCCATAGTTAATTTTTTGTTATTAGCTATAGAAACCTCTTTGGCTTTATTTGGTAATTCCTCGAAATCCTTTATTTTCAGGGTTTCTGTGCATTCCATTTCGGTTGCTTTATTAGGATTTTCTTTTATTCCTAATGACCCATCATCCTTGGTATATACGGTTAATGGTATTTTGAGTTTACCTAGGTTTAATATGATATCTTCCTTTGCCATAGTTAATTATTGTTTTATTGAAATAGTATACCTTAGTACTTGGCATACTCTACTTTGGTATATCCCGCTACACCATAGAGGTATTGGCCTCGGTGTATTTCCGGTACCTTAGACCCTTTGTCTGGCCATCCTCTAGGTATGTTAATGGGTATAATGTAATTTGGATTAATATTCGAAATTATATGGGAATAACCTTCGTCATAACCTAGCATATCATTTCGATGAATAAATCCCCTTGCCTTCTGTTCTATAAGGGCCATACTCCTGGGTAATATAGATCCTGGCCTTAACCCTTTGGTTATTTTATTCTTTCGATACAAGGTATACCTCCAATATGAGGCTACCTCTAATAGTTCTGATCCGTATTTAGCGTATATACCTAATGCTAGGGATCTATAGTTTTTAAGTTCTGGGTAATTTTCCTTTAAACATAACCATATCTTATAAGTATGACCCACCCCCACTGGGTACTTTAGTTGTTTTTCAAAAGCTTTTATTAAAGCCGTATGTGGGGATGAATAGGCATAACCATCATCTAAAGCGACTCTTTTTAGCAACTTTACTACCATACTTATTATTTCCTCGATTATCTCCTGATTCTCTAAATAATCGGTTGAGTCTCCGTTTTGTCCTATAGCTCGCATTCTGATAATATGTGGTGAATGGTATATTGTATTCTAGTATTACTTTACCAGATTCTATGTTATATTGCATCTTATTAATGGCATTACTTCTAGTTCGGAGCCAATTCTTTGCCAGCTCCTTTGTTTTGAAGGTTAACCGTACAACCTCGGGATTATGGATCCTTGTTAGATCCACAATATAATAATAATCGGGGTTTATTTTTGATAGGTCATATTTACCTTTCATTAACCAAGCCGGATTCCTTGTTTTATTACTTGCCATTACAATAACATGGGATTATATTAAGTTGTATTTAATTTGATGGCTTTCTTGAACCATATTGATATTGATTTCTCTTTTGCATCTTCAAATACCTCCAGAACTTCGGCAATGGTTTCTTTCAAACTCTTACCATCACTGGCACATTTAAAGGTTAATGATTTTTTGGTACCTGAAAATATACCATTACCATCTCTGGTTCTTTTTAACTTCTTGGCTTTGTTAATTCCTTTAACCCTCTTTCTTTTTACATTACCCTCTTCATCTTCTTCACCAACAAATCCCATCCGTAAGAGGGGGTGGAAATATGCTTCTGGTGGTACTTCGTCTTTGTCTTTATAAATATCTCTTAGATGATTTTCGGTCCATTCATCAAAGTCATCTAATAGTTCGGGTTTAATATTACCTTTATGCTTAAAGATAAATATACGCATCTCATGTACGTTTTGCCTAGAGACTTCTTCAAAAGGCATACCCCTTACAATGCAGTGTCTTTTGAAATCTTTTACCGTAAAATTTTGGGTATCGGTTAATGTTGCAGCAAAGGCTCTTAATGCCTTTGTCATCCGATGGGTTTTGGGTTTTGTTTTTGCCATGAAATTATATGTTTTAAATTATTAATTATAATACAAATATAATAATTAATAGAACCTGAAAATTATGCCCAGAAATCCTTGTCCTCTCCCCTCTTATCTCCACTATATATCCTTTCTATTTGTTTCCTACGTTTATCTAATATCTTTTGAACTTTAATGGAATCATCCACGTCTCCTTCTCCACCAAAAGCCATTACTAGGAATTTCTTGTTTGGGGTGATATTCTCCAGGAATTTGAAATTTATGGATCTCCTGATGTATTCTCTAAACTGGGGCCAGAATTTTTGTCCCTCTATACAAGATTTAGAACCTATCCCTAAATAATCGCTAATTAGGTCGCCAAAATCATGGGCTGTTTTTGAATCATTAAATATGGTTAGTCCGCATTCACTTAGGAATATAGTATATTTATGTTTGTCCATAACACTAATGACTTCAAAGTTTTCATTCCCTGATGGGGTTAGAATCATTAGGTAATTCTTTTTTCGGGATCCCTCATATTTGGATTTTGCTATAATACTATCGATGGAATATTCGGGTAATGTTGATAGGTTCTTTAGGTGTTTATTAAATCTGGCTTTGTTCCGTCTTTTAAAAGCAGAGGGCATATGTAATGGAGAAGGAAGAATTCTAAAGTTATTCCATCTATCAAACTCTGTTATTAGCTCGTATAGGTCTTTGTAAGCGCTGTTAGTAGAATTATATAAGATATCCATTTGAATCATAATTTCTTCTTCTCTAGGATGGGTTTTTTTGTATTGAGGATAACCCATTTGTAATACCGCTTCTTTAACTGTTTTCCTTTTGTTAATAACCAATTGTAGGTAATCATGGAATTGAGTATCAAGAATAACCTCATCGGGTATGGTATTTTCATATAGGTCGTAATGCCTTCGAAAGATTTGCATAAACCTAACTCCCCTTTGTTGGATCTCCAGGTATTTGTAATGAGATTTATCCATTATCTCACCAGCTTCCCAAGTTGATTTCTTATTACCCAATGATAATAGTAATGCTGACCTTTCATCATCAACTAATATCTCCCAGCATTTGTGTTGTGTAATATCCATTAAAAACTCATTTTATGTATGATCCTATCTATTGACCCGGATTTACTCCGGTTCTTTATATCCTCGATATAACTTTCTCTTGGGTCCTTATCTGCGTTATGATTTTTGTAGATGGTATAAAATACGTTATCAAATGATACTGCCACATTCCTCATGGTAGTGTCCATATCTAATTCTACCCTTACTTCCTTCTTCTTATGACTTATTGATAGGATCTTAGCTCTTATGCCTTCCCAAGGGTATACCTGTAGTATTATATAATCTCCTTTCTTTATTCTGTCAATATCCTCTTTACAAAATATTGATAGGTTGCTCTCTGAACGTTTTAAACTATTAATCTCTGATTCCCTAGCCAGTGCACATTGTGGTAGGTTCTTATACATTTTAGATAATTCTATATCATCCAGGAATTCTGCTTCTGATAAAGCCTCATGGGATGTGGTATTATCTTCTCTAAGTTGAGGCATGGTGGTTAATGCCATGGATGGATCCTTAACCCAACCATATATACAACCTATTCTATACCTTAGAGTCATAAGGTAATCCGGGATGCAAGCAAGTTCATAGGGTATTTTGAAGAAACCATAGTTAAATAATAAAGGTTGGAATTCAAATTGTGATTTACCCTTGAATTTTTTCTTTAGGAGTTTAACAGTTGGAATATAACATTCAACCTCGTCATAATCATAGTTAGCCAAATCGGATTCTACCTTTTTTAATAAATCTCTATCTATATAGGCTATTGCCCATACATATTTAGTTTTTTCTGCCATTTGATCTGAATTTTTTGATTGATCTGATGAATTTTTTATAGGGTGTGTTGAATAATATATCCGAGGTAAATATAATAAGATGGTGGTTATCAACTCTAATTGTGAAGGAATTAAAGTTTGCTGGGAAATGGGCCCTTGTCGAAAGATAGGCAGAAAAGTCCATAACTGTGAACCAAAGGAATTTGGGCATACCATTATACCTCATCAATAATAATGGTTCCTTATCCCCCCTCTCACCATCTTCCATGGCCTGTTCCCAAAAATCTAATATCCTTACTTTGGAGTTAGGTAATAACATATGTTCGAAATTTATTTCATTATAGGATTTACACTCTATTGATAGATTGTACCTATATGCCCCTTTAGGATCTGAGCAGAGAATATCTCCGGTAATGTTGTCTGTTTTCTTCCATCTTAATCCCCCAGATGCTGGTACTCTTGAAAATTCATACCCAGACCATTCCTCCATTTTCTTTGCGGCATCCCGTTCATTTTTGCTTCCCTTCTTTTTTGAGTTAATCGCCATTTGATTTCTTTAGATAAGGTAATAGTACTTCAAGGTATTTATTATACAATACTAGTGTAGTCCTGGTCTAGTGAGAAATTGAATACTTTACTGTTTGTACTTATGAATGATTTTAAGTGGGTAACTAGGAATACCGTGGAATTGACTGCTTTGCTCTCGATTAGAGTTGTTACCTTCTCTATGTTATCCTCGCTTAATGATTCAAATGCTTCGTCCATTAATAGGATATTTACGGGTTTATTTGACATGGTAAGTTCGTGCATCCCAAAAGCTATTACTACGTTTACTAATTGAGCCTGCCCACCGGATAAATCATTGAAAGGAACTGTGTGACCATTCTTGGTAAAGGTTATGGTGAAGTTCTGGGCTGCACTACTTTTATTTATTTTGAATTCGATTATACCCTCTGCTATGGTTTCATACTTTAGTAATTCTTCATTAAGTTGGATGATGAGGTGCTGGAATAAGTAAGCTTTAATTCCTTTATTGGATAATGAATCATTAACTAACCATCTTAAGTTTTCACATTTACTTTGGGCTATACCCAGGATTTCTTGATATTCTTTTAATTTAACCTTACTCTTCTCAACCGACCTTTTATGCTTTTTTAATAACTCCCCATCAAAATCTCCCTTTACCTGAACCAATTCGGTTTTTAGATTATTGATGATGTCAATGTATATATCTCCCTTCTCTTTCTGGTTTAATAACTTTTCAATTTCTAATTGTTCTGTATTATATTGTTCTTGTAGTTTTTCATATACCTCTTGTTTCTTTTTAAAGGTTTTGGTTTTTAGGGATATCTTTTCTAATTTCTTTTCTAATTTCTTTTTAAGTAATTCCACATTAGCTGAGGCTTTTAATTTTTTAGTTTTAGATTCTCCTACCTCTTTCATCTGTTGGTTATGGATTTCCTCACCAATACTTTGGTTACAGGTATTACATATCTGAAGGTTCTCCGATAACCTATTTGATAATTCTTCTATGTCCTTCCTATAATTAATTAGTTTATTACTCAGACCATATAAATCGCCTTGTAACTCTGACATATTTATAGGTGTACTCGAAATGGGTTTAAGAGGTTTGTTGGTTGGTGATAGGAGTATGGTGTTTAATAATTTACTCGAATTTAGGTGTTGATCTCTTAAGTTCTCATTTTGGGATATTTTCTCTTTGATCTTAAGTTTCTTATCTTTAATTACTTGTTTTTCCTTAAGCTTCTTATCCAATAAGATTTTGATTATCTCGGCCTTATCTATAATATACATATCCAGGTTACCAATATTACCATTAAGTTCTATGATCTCTTTAGTGGTTATATCCAATTCATCTCTACAACCCTCTCTGGCCTTATTAATATAATTGGATTCAAATATCTCATCGAATACCGATTTTTGTTTAGCTCCGGTCTCCTCTATCAACCTTTTCATTTTTTGTCCAAATACAATGGTGTTTTTGAATAATTCAAAGGAGAATCCCAGGTTTTCGATTATAATTTTATTAAGGTCAATTTTGTTTTTATAGGATAAGAACTGATTACCGTTTATAAAATAAAATAATCCATCACCCCCTTTAACTCCGGCTACTTCACCTTTATACTTAATGCATCTGATAATCTTATGTTCCTCTTCATCTATCATACAAATAGATTCTACCATGGTTCCTATCCAACCTTCATTCCTAAGGTGTGGCCAAGTGGGTATATTAGTTACTTCCTTTAAAGGTTGTTTATACCAGGCCCAGGACAATGCCGATAACATAGTTGTTTTACCGGCACCATTAGGACCTTTAAATATATTTAATCCCCCTAAATCAAAATCAAAGGACTGATCCTCTATACTACCAAAACCTATTACTCTTATCTCTGTAAATCTTCTCATTTGTTGTCTTTTAATACCTTTACTAGTAGTTTCCTTTTTTCTTTACTATCTATTCCTTCTTCTTTTAAGTAACCTTTTACTAGAGAAGATATATTGTCCGTATTTATTGCTGTTAACTCTTGCTCTTTATCTTTCTTGCGGGGTTTAGCTGCATGGAAATAATATTCATAGTCATCGGGTTTAACTTCTCCATGAGGTAGTTCTATAAATTCGGGTCCTTTTAAATCGATAAATTCCCAACTCATATTACTGTAGATTAAATAACAACCATATTTTATACCCGAATCCGATTTCTTTTGTTGATTTGGTGAACCCATCATTAAGATATAATCCGATAATTCTTGGGGTAGGTGTATATGCCCTGATAATACCAAATCAAATGGGGTGAATACATCGTAGTTAATATTATAAGAAGTCCCTACTTCTCGATAGTTGGTGTCCTTTGCTCCAGGTAAATCGGTATGTATCATTAGTATGTTTTTACCTGGGCCTAATTTACATGCCCTAACTATATCCTCAAATCCCTGGTTTAATGATATGTAGGGAATACCATGTAATCTAATACCTATTGATAGGTCTACATAATCAAAATCAATACATTTCATATTGGGTATTACCTTACTAAATGTTTTGATATATGAAGGGGATTGTTTCTCAAATGTATTAGGGAAACATTGGTCATGGTTACCCGTGATATTATAACTAATGGTTTTTTTATGCCATGAATAAAGTTTCGGTAAGAATTTATCCAGTAATACATTTGATAAACTATCTTGGTTATGAAACATATCACCAGCAAACAATACGGGTACATCATACTTTCTTGCTAATCTGAATACCTTAGATTGGACCTTGTTATTCTTATCTAACCTAGATCCGTTTTCATTAAATTGCCTGAAATTATGATTATGTGAGTCGGTGTATGCTATACCTATAATGTCCATCTGTTGCTCATTAATTTTGGTGATCTAAGAAAATATAATGAATCTTTCAACCTTGTTTGAAAATCCCAATAGTTAAGAATCAATATAGAATAGTTTTCTGATCCGATATAGTTATCTTTTAATATTTTTGAAAAGATGGATGAGGTTGTGTATTGAAACATCTCTGATTGGATCCTTTTACCATTGTCTTCTAGTGGGATATGATTTCCGAATGGTAGGAATATTAAAGTATTAGTGAGTAATGCTAGGTCGGTACATCTCTGTTTATATAGCTCGCATCTCTCTCTACCTACTAAGGCAGAATTTTGAAGCATGAAATAAACCATGGTATCAAAAGGGGTTCTATCCGTAATAAAAAAATCTAAATCTTTTAATACCTCTATCCTATTATCTAAGATTGCCATCTGGTAATCAAATCCCAGTTCGGGGTTATTAGAAATTTTCATTAATACATCTGCATGGGATGTAAATCCGAATTGGGGCCATACCGTGGAAGCGGATGATTCAACGAAAGGAATATCTATTGCTTTAGATAATTCCTTTGCAAGCGTTGTCTTCCCAGTTCCAGATGGCCCACAGATAAATACTTTAGGTGTTTTGGTTTTGTACATAGTCTTCGAATATTTGGGTAAATTCTTTTTTATACATTAATTTGGTTTCGTAAATTTTTGAAACATGAGGGAAATGCATTTACATAAATAAGGAATATTCCTATTGCAATCCCTCCGTCCTAGTACCTTATGATACCCGGCGAAAGTATGCCCTTCTTTTTTCTTGCTTCTCTC
>Ga0115005_10001390_pt1 | contig 19169 bp, 15 predicted proteins | sample ArcOceMetagenome_FD_87163 | JGI IMG/M metagenome (GOLD analysis project Ga0115005, IMG submission 87163) | Marine eukaryotic phytoplankton communities from Arctic Ocean - Arctic Ocean - Greenland ARC118M Metagenome | ecosystem: Environmental > Aquatic > Marine > Oceanic | place: Arctic Ocean... | reverse complement strand
GTGATGGTGAAAGATTCGAAGATAGTGTTCTTGTGTTTGGTGTCATGATGGTTCATGATGTTCTTTTTTTTGTGCCGATATTCTTTCTTGTTCCCAAAAAAGAGAAGAAGACAAGGAAGAGGAGGAATGTTCGTCAACCAGAAACCCCTCTTTAACATTTTTTGCTTTTGAGGAAATTACATTACGTAGAGCCCGACTTATTACTTTTTACCAGTGTTCATGATTCATAATGGTTTACGAGCAAGACATTTTCACGGCTGTGCTTGTGGGCTTGCAACTTGTACCGGAGCATGCACAGACACGTCCGATGCACACGCTCGAACAACAGACACTATTGGAGTGCAGCTCTGTAATAACTGTATCATTAAGATACGATGATATGATGCCTATTGCCTGTGTTATCTATTGCGTACTAGAAATTGTAATTGATAAATTTGTTCATTGCGACACGAACATCCCCTATCACATCAATCACCACGTCATAGCATTATCTTGTAGCAATTCAAGATTGCGGTACAACCATGATGCCACGAAAAAACAAGCGTACTAGTAGCAAATCGAAATGCACATAATGTCAGACGTGTTGTAGCCTAGCTCCATACAACATACTGCCGTAGATAGCATATCGACCAATCCTTTTAATTCTTTTTCACGCTATTCTACACTTCCTAGCTACAGAACGTAAAACGGCTGAGAATTACAAATAAACGTCAATTCATTGATGTAACTGTACAATGCTGAGGTAAACATACAAGATATTCAGGAATAATATGTGTTTTTAGGCCCAGCCGACGGTTTGAATCTTTCAATACAATGGAATCAATCGTGTTTTGGGTATTTGACGAAAAACCAAATTCTTACACATCGATTTTTTCCATTTGAGATACTAGAGACTAACGGTGTGACTATTGTTTATTCAAATAATTTTACATTCTTGGCCACTTGTTTCCATCCCTGAGGAATTTGATATTACCGCCATCCAATACACCAGCAAAGTCTCTTGGCCCGCCTTTGGGAGAAAAATCGATTACAATAGTTCTTTCTCCGATAACAGCAGCAGGCAAGATATAGTTTGCAGGCTCTCCTATTCCTCCACCTCCTTGCACTTCTGCGAGCTGGTAGTCGCCGACTTTTTCACCCGTCAAACGAATTGTCCTCTTGCCTCCCGGGTGGTTGGGGTCAGAGAAAGTGCCTACAAATGCTTCGGCGCCCTGAGCTGCAAATGCGGGAGAAGGAGAAAGCAACGCTGCAGTAGTTGCAGCAACCCCAATCAAAGCGTTGCGACGATCAACACCAGCACTTTTCTGACCTTGACGAGGTGAAGAGAATGAAAGTGCCTGCGCTTGAGAGAGAGCGAGAGCTGCGAAAATTCCAGCAAGTTTCATGTTGTAGGTTGTAGATGGTAGATGATGATGGGTCTACTGTCTACTTGTAGTATGTACTTACAACTTTCGGTATATCATACAACAGTTTCAAGTTGTGACACCAAAAATGATACGGTATGTACGAGTATTCAGTTTTAATTTAGGTTATGTACCATTCTTATGCGTTTCCTTTTGCACTTGCTAGCTTGCCGACCACCCACCCATTCACTTGCCCTTTGAACACTCTTTGAACATTGTTTGATCTTACCGCTTTGCAACTTGCGAGCTTGCCACCTCCCATCAACTTCAAACAACAAACAGCAAACAGCAACCGAAACTCACTACTACTGTTAGATTCTTTGTCAAATCCATTCGAATCCCAGTATGACAAAAACAGAGAATGAAAAGAAACGGCTTAGGGAAGAAGGTGAAAAATCAGGCCCGATCACTCAAGAGGGTGACATGCCGCAAAAGAAGTTTTATAGATCCAGAGCGCATTGCAACCCGCTCTCGCACAACAACACCTTCGACTATCCACCTCACCCTTCTAAAATGGATTGGTCTGACCATTATCCCAATATGTCACCTTCAGATCCTTCACAAAAGATTGTTCCTACTGTCCTTGATATTGGATGCGGATTTGGAGGTCTTACCATTGCACTCGCAACCCTCCTCCCTAAACAAACTATTCTCGGCCTAGAAATCAGAGCAAAAGTTACCGAATATGTAAGGCTAAGAATCATGGCTCACAGAAAAGAAAGTCCAGGGAAATATCAAAATGTTTCGGTGCTACGGAGCAACACCATGAAGTTCATGCCAAATTTCTTTCAAAAGTCAAGTCTCGAAAAGATATTTTTCTGCTTCCCTGATCCCCACTTTAAGAAAAAGAATCACCCTAGGCGTATCGTATCAGAAAGACTATTGACGGAATATGCATACTTTTTGAAACCCAAATTAGGGAAGCTCTATTGTATCACTGACGTTGAAGATTTGCACAACTGGCACGTAAAGCATTGTAGAGCGCATCCCTTATTTCGAGAATTGACAAAAGAAGAAATGAATGAAGACCCTTGTGTGAAGGCCATGTACAATGAAACCGAGGAAGGTAAAAAGGTCGAGAGAGCTGGAACAAACAAATATTACGCTGTCTTTGAAAGGATCGAGAGTGGAACTGAAGTGGTTGGAGAGATAACTGGTGAAAATTTCTTTGAACAAGATCAGTTTGGTGTAACTCAAGCAGAATAAAAGATGAAAACTATGATTAGAATTTATTCCATTTAGTTACAACTAATGATCTGCGAATGCTGGATGTAGCAAAGGATGCGTACAAGTTCTTGCATTTTCGAGATTACGAATTGCGCACAAAACGGGAGTTGATCTGAGCCAGCTACAGAAGACACCACTTTCAACTTGAAAAAACGAAGTTTTGAATTCCGTTCTTTCACCCAGTTGCATCCTTCAAATGAGTTGAAAGACTGGTAGAATAGGCTGTATAACCTTCTACGTAGAGATCTAGGTAGATAGATGCTTCGTAAGTGAGTTGGTTAATTAGATTGTGAGCTGTATTATAAAACCATTGATTACTGCTGTACTGATAACCTCCCACTCCAATATGGATAAGAGATCTCCGTGAACACTACTTCTTCACGACACCAATCACAAATCACAAATCACACCTAAAATTTAAAATTACGCAAGCGCATACTAATTAAAAAATACTCGAAGACAACTAGACAACCTGATCTATTCGGTTTCAGAATCCCATTGACGGTACCAGATGATCAATTCTCGCCGTTTGCTACCAGCAGCAACAATAGTATTCTTGTCCTTCCGTGGTGTTAGCAGCTTTTCTCCTCGTATATCTTCCCTCTTGAGTACCCGTCGCTCTGTTCTTCCATCTCGATATGTATACCACTCCAGCAGCACGAACTCTGCCATTCCATGCTTCCAGCCATTTTCCCGTCGTGGGGAGGGCGTCACTAAACTGTTCTCCTCTACAGTAGATATCAGTGAAAAATCTATAGAAGATTCGAAAATTCCTATAACAATTTTATCGGGATTCTTGGGAAGTGGGAAGACAACTCTCCTGCAGCATCTTCTAAATAACAGCGAAGGTATGAAAATTGCTGTCATCGTGAATGATGTAGCCGAAGTCAACATCGATAACAAGCTTATTGTTGGGAATACTGCGACGTCCTCAACTGCCCAAGCAAAGCCTGCAGGTATAGTTGAGTTATCAAATGGATGTGCGTGTTGTTCTTTAGCTGACGAGTTACTTCCGTCTGTCAGCGAGTTGATTACTTTGTCTGATATGAGAAGCCAAGCATCGGACGACGGAGAAGGTGGTTTTGATCACATTGTGATTGAACTTTCTGGAGTGGCAAGTCCTAAAGCGATAAGAGCTAATTTCCAGGACGCAGAATTTTACGGAATGCCACTCTTAGATAGAATCAGATTGGATACAATGGTGACTGTGATCGACTGTACTACATTTCTCAAATACGTCGAAGATAAAGATGGGAAAATTGTGAACGAGGATGAGACTCCAGATCTCTTCTTCAAAGACGAGGAAGATCGTCTAAGGAAAGCTGAGGATGAGGATGATCGATGGCTCGCATTAGAGCGCAACATACCAGAAACTTCAACCATATCCCAGCTGATCGTTGAACAAACAGAAATATCGGACATCTTACTCCTCAACAAAATAGATGCGATACCAGAAAATGACAATGAAAACCTCGACTTAATTGAGTCCACCGCGAGGGCTCTAAATCCTCGAGCTAAGATATTACAAACAAAATTTGGTGTTGTTGACAATTTAAAAGATGTTCTCGGCGCTGCTCAGGGACTTGGTGTTGCTGATGCTGGAGTGACTGACGATCATCGGGATACTATACAAGCCCTTGATGCTCTGGACAACAACAAAGCCGGGGGGGATAGGCAAATGGATCACGAATGCAAAGATCAAGATTGCACCGACGATAGCCACTCTCATTCTCATGCACATGATAATGAATCTGAACCTGAATCTGAATGCATCGACCCAAATTGTACTGATGCTGGACATTCGCATACACATTCTAATAGCCACGAAGCTTCAATGCCAGGAGGAATAGGCTCGTTCATTTTCAGGGCTCGTAGGCCCTTCCAACCTGCACGATTGTTGTCAGCTTTGAAATCTATGCCGGTTGTAAGAGGCTTACCGGAAGGCACGAGCGATGATTTTGTGAACGAAGAACAAAAAAAGGCATTGACGAGCATAATTCGCAGTAAAGGATTTTGTTGGTTGGCCGACTCGCACATAGCAGCTAATTATTGGTCGCATGCAGGATCTTCATTTGAACTCCAATGTCTAGGAAGATGGTGGGCGACACTGCCTCAGGACCAATGGCCGGAGGAAGCGAAATGCGAAATCTTAGTTGACTTTGACAGCCCCAACCATGAAGAGTCAAACTCTTTTGCTTCAGTTGGAGACAGACGCCAAGAGATAGTTCTGATTGGGAAGGGTTTAGGGCATGCCGACACGAAAAAGAACATTGAAGATGTTCTGAACAAATGCCTTCTGACAGACAAAGAATTTGATTTGTACAAGGCTGTTGTGACTGGCGAGGATAGTTTAGAGCAGGTATTCCCGAGTGCCATTCCTATCAAGATGATGACCTTTTAACCCTAACCCGGGTACTACTGTCTGTCGTACGTGTAGCGCAAAAAAACTGAAATAGCCTAAAGTGAACAAAACTGAAATAGCCTACATAAATGAACAGATTCTTCACACTTTGTTTCACATTTTGGAAGAATCTCAACCGGTATCTGGGACATTATTGAACAGTGCATGCGTCTGAAACTGCCCTTTCACTATCAAAATTGTTAATTGCATTTCATAATGATTTCACCAATTAAGAGCACCATGATTATAGAGAAGATTATCGATAGGCAAATATCTCAGAATCTGTCAATAGAAATTCGTTTAGGTTCGAAGTGTAATCCAGCTCCGTCTCGATCTAAAACCCCTCTATCTTCACCAAGAACTGATGTCAAGGTATCATATTCATCTAAGTCAAATACGAATGGGTCTTCTTCGAATTTTTCCTCTCAAAATGACCTCCACGAGGCGTCATTTACGTCCTCAAATATCGTGTTCATTCGCCGCCTAAAAAAATCGGATCTGACAGACGATGGTGATGATGACGACGATGATTGTGTATCTTCTGATGACAGTAGCACAACAAGGAAGATAAACAGGAAAAGACGAGAAATCCTTCGAGATATCAAGGCGAAAGAAGAAAAAACGAAGGAGGGCACTACTACCACACACACTAGCGAAATCCATAATGGACTTTCGGTGCAAAGGTTTTATGTCTCGCCATTTATCTGTGAGGGCATGATGATATATCTGCACCACAATGAAGAAAGTTGTATCAGCAGTATTGGTAGCTGCGGCGACGATGAGTTTTCCTTGTGCACTGATTAAAGCATGTTTGAACCAGACGAATCTGAAGATTTTATTAAACCAATTTAGACTTCCAGCTTCCAGTTTCAATTATAATTTTTATATTGTTGAATCATCGTTTCTGAATTTGGAAGCTGAGAAATGGTCGTTTTACTCACAGTACTCCGTTTCATCATCGATGTTGCATGTTCGGAGTGTCCCTTGCTTGCTTGCGACTTGGACATTTGCGAAATGTGGAACTGGAAGTGGAGTCGCAAGAGATCTCAATGGCCTGTAGCATAGTCTGCATGTCTGCATGGAGCCACTACTATGGAGCCTCACGATTTGCTACGGTTTCACGCACAAAATAGTAGAACAGAACAAAATTTCGCACACTCACTATCTTTAGTTACTTGCATTCCATCTTTCTTAATACAGCATAATTTCCTTAGGTCAATCGCCAAGGACTAATATCAAGACACGTCTTACTCAAATCCTAAGAAGAACTTCTCTCAAAATGATCTCCACGAGTCATTTATGCCCTCAAAACCTGTGTTCATACGCCGCCTCAACAAATCAGACCTAACAACTGATGACGACGATGGCGATTGTGCATCTTCCGACGACAGTAGTACAACAAGGAAAATCAACAGGAAACAACGAGATATCCTTCGAAAGGTAAAAGCGAAAGAAGAGAAAAAAAAAGAAAACACTCGCGAAATTCTTTCGACACCAAGGTTCTTTGTTTCACCATTCGTCAGTGAGGGCATGCGGATATATCCAAACCAAGATGAAGAAAGTAGTATCAGCAGCATAAGTAGCTGCGAAGACGATGGTTGTTCCTTGTGCAACGATGAGAGAATCATTGAAGCAGACGAATGTGAAGATTATATATTAGCAGTAGTCTTCCAGCCTCAATTATAATTTTTGATATAGACTCCTCATTTTTGAATAACGCTCTAGCTAGCAAATGTTTCGATCCATTGCCCTCCACCCCCAGCGATACTAGTAAATATGAGCAAAGGCATACAAAACCAATCGACGATACACATATCATCTCCCAACGTTGCCTGATTTTTGTTCCATCTCCATCTGTAACTCTTTTATCCTCTTTCTCTTGTACTCTTGTATCCGAATCTCACTATATGCAGCTCCTAACATTAAAGGCGACAGTAGCATGATACCTGGCAGCGGCTTGCCTTTGAATATCCCACCAGCAACTCCACCACCGATGATCCCTCCAAGTCCATGCGAAACGAACAATCTGGTCTTTTCCAATTTCTCACTACTGTCGGTAAATTCTTTACTAGTATCTCTTGGGACAAAATAAAAAGAGGAATGGTAGAAGATTCGTTCCGGAATAAAGCAGGCAGTGGAAGCGAGAGCGAATGAGGATGTCATGGAAAGAGTAGTTTGCATCAAAGGCAATCCTTTCAAAGTAGCAAAAGATCCACCGAGAATCAGGCCCGAAACTGCGCTACTTGTTACTCTATAAGTAACATGATCCACTGTCTCGAAAAGTTGATTATTGTTCATACTTTGCTGCCTGTCTCCTATGTGGTGCGAGGTTTGTTTGGTACCTCTACTACTCTAGTTTAATACGAACTGAGGCTGCTATTTTTGCTTGTTTTGCGCATAAGCAGGAATGTGTACTGTTACAAAAAAGTGATGAAAAAAAGGAGAGAAAAAGGGTTGGGGTGGGAGTTGAAGTTGGAGAGGATTTCGGAGGAGTGGTGGTGGCAGGGTCAGGGTTAGAATTTCATCCACAAAGCAAACTAGATTTCGCTAGATAGAGCAACAGACGCACCCATTTGGCATTCATTCAGCGTCACCCACTACCTACAGTACCTACCCACCATAAAAGTGAGAGTAGAATGGAACCCGAGAATCAAATTCCGGCACTACCACCACTCGGTGTGCCAGCACAAGTACCAGTACCGGTACAAGAAGTACTACAAGTGGTACCATTAGCATTCCCACAAGGAAACGTAGCAGCGGGTCACAGTGTTAATCATGCGGGGGCAAGCATAGCCATAGCTACCGTGCACGCAATACCTCACATACACGCAATACCTCACACCTTTCATCCGCATCTTGGACAGGAAACAAGACATGTTGTTAATGTTCCCATCAACCAGGAAACAGCAACTGCAACTGCAACATCAACCTTTTATGACCATCCACAGGACGCCCTAAATCATTTAGTCGCTGTGAGCCAGACGAATCTTGCTCATCAACAAAATGAAACAGATTCTTTATCTTCACAACCTACGAAATTATCCTCTCGTAAGCAACAAACTCGAATGGATGGGATTTGGTACAAGCATCTAGACGATCTCAAGGAATACAAGAATCAAAACGGGCATGTTTCTGTACCTCGTAAATCGGGCTCGCTTGGAGAATGGTGCCGCACCCAAAGACGGTACTTCAAGCAGTACCGCAAAGGGGAGACCGTGCCTCTTACGAAGGACAGGATGAAGGCCCTTGAAGATTTAGGATTCGTTTGGCTTCCTGCTGAAGCGAGGAAGATAAAAAAGTTGCAATCGTCAGTTGCAAAGATGGAAGGTGCTGGTACTGTGAGAAATATCAGTGATGTTGGGCATGATGGCACTTCCGCAATGATGGATGGAGTTGAGGTCTCTGTCACTGCTGTGAATGATGACTCGAACAAGGATGAACTCAAGATTCAGTACAAAACTCCCGAGCTGGAAAAGGTTCATACAACCTACGCCCAATCACTTTCTTCAATGTTTAGATCTAATGAAAAGCTTTGCGACGCGCAAAATCTGTTGGAGAAAGCTATGGAGGAACATAGGCAAGCGCTTGAAGAACAGAAACTTGCTGTGGGAGAAATGGATGAAGTATGTGATTCTGTTTTGGAAACTGAACTAAATGAAAACCAGGATGATGAGTGGAATATCTATTATTCAAAGCTACTCAAGTATAAGGAAGAGCACGGAGAAATTCTTTTTGCGAAGACACCAACCTGGGTAGGGGAAGGCAAGAATGAAGTGAACGAGAAAGCTGGTTTAGCTGGTGACTGCGATTCGGAAATGAATAACAGTGGATCTGCGAACCTTGAAGACGAAGGTCACGATGATCAAGATGGTGACGCTATGGAAGTAGACGAAGCACTTATTGCCGACAATGAAAGCGAGGAGGCAAACACGAAGGTAAAAGCGCAGGGCGGTATCGAATCCGATGTCGATGCTGCTGTTGCTGCTGCTCGTGATGTTGTCAATGATTTGTCTACATCGGCTGACAACATAAAGGCAGAAGAAGATGACACGGAGAAGAGTCTTGCCGAATGGGTTCATAGTATGAGAAAAGCACCGAAGAAAAGTATCAGCGAGTGGCGCCACAGAGCACTTGATAAGATTGGTTTCATTTGGTAAGAAGATCTGCCGAAACTGTTGTGGTGATGAGCCTCTACTGTTATTTTCACCATGCGCTCGAAAATTGAAGTCATCCCGTGGACAAACTCTAACCCATCATGCTGTTTATCATTTCTTCAAAGGAATCAGTACGATGCCGTCTGGACTACGAAATATCGAGCATTGGTGGAATTCACGCTAAAACATGGTCATGCTCGGGTGCCAATCAATTCCAAAGCTCTTGGCGTGTGGGTTGGCACACAAAGGAAACAGTATCGCCTTAAGCAAAAAGGAAAACATTCCCACATGACCGATGAACGCATTGAGATGCTCAACAAGGTTGGGTTCGTTTGGGAAGTAAACATATGGAATGAACGATTTGAAGAATTGAAGCAATTCCATGCACACTTCGATCACTTTTTGGTCCCTGCTGGTAAGTGTATTTCATACACAAACTCTACAACACCCGAGATCATATACTTTCAACGAAACTTGTAAAACTAACACGCAATTTGAAACTGTTCCTCTGCCAAAAGACTTTTCAAACAAGCAGCTGCGCCCTTGGATTTCAACTCAGCGTTCTCATTTCCGCTTCAGACAGGAAAACAAGCCATCGCAGCTCACAGACGAAAGAGTTGAACTTCTCAACGGCATTGGGTTTCCTTGGAAGACAAAAGAAGACTGGCAAACCCGCTTCAATGAATTACTGCTATATTTCCATGAAAATGGAAACCTACAAGTTCCCAAAGTATACGACGTGAGTAATCTTCGACTGTATGACTACAAGTACTTTTACCTAAAGTTTTATTCTAAATGCATTTTCTTCTATTATCTCCCAATAGAAATCACCAAAGCTTTATCGTTGGGTTGTTTGTCAAAGGATGGAATTACAGAAGCATATGGAAGGGCAAGAGTCCAGGTTGAAACCAGATCAAATTAGATTGCTTCAGAATATTGGGTTTGAACAAGTACCGTAAAGTCGGAGAATGTCATGTACTGGATTGTCGAGAATGCTTGAAAACCCGGAAAAAAGAAACGGGAAAAGAAGGGATTGAGATTGTAGTCGTCCACACGCCACAACACTTGCGGTGTTTCTCCGCAAAGCGCAAAGCGGGAGAAGTCTCTTTGTTGGTGAAAACGACTACGTAGGGTAGATACCGGTCCCGGTCCCGGTAGAGAGCATCGTAGCTCCCCATCATAAATTCAAAAAATGTTTTTTGTGTGAGAATGCTTCGTGAAAAATACAGGCTATTTCAAACTTCAAAGACCTTTCAAATGATGACTCCTTGTCAAGAAATGTTTTTTTAATTTCGAAGAGAAGGTTGGACTGCGGGAATGCTTAAATAATACTTTGAGAAGAGAAGGCTGCGTGCAGACTGCCACATTTAGTTAAACTACAAACTAGAACAATCATTCTTCAATTCAAGTCATCCATTCACATCAAAAGCAATGATTGGGAAAGCACCTCTCAGTATAGGAAGTAGCGCAAGCGAGTCTTCCCAGGACGAGGCAGTTAATACTGAGCTAGTTCAAGAAAATGATAGTAGTAGGCCTCCTCCTTCTACTAGAGATATAATGGTGGATACATCTGCCTTAGATAATGCTGCAGCCTCTGATTCCGAATCTGGGGGTCTAGATTCCTTTATCTCTAACAACTCAGATTTGGAACATCTTACAGCATCCTGTCGTTCCAGTCTCCGCCTCCCATCTACAAATAACAAGTCCAGAAGGCATGTAAGTACGGTAGGGTTCGACACAAGTGAACTGCACGAGGCTATCCGCCAAGTGCAAGAGGAAGAAGCAAAAGGCGTCTACAGCAAGGTTATCGAGCCCGAATCACAAGAGGCTGGTAAGCTTCGCCGGCCATCTTACCAAATGAGGGCAGGCCTTACGATAAGGCGACCAAGCTTCTCCGCCCGTCGGTCCTCCTTCAAGAAAACACCTGGCTTCCGTGCAGCGATTTTGAAGGTACAGGACGATGAAGCCATTGATCCTACGTCTGAAGCTGACCATGTGGGTCACGAATACGCTGTTCTTCGCCGTCGTGCGAGCCTCTTGTCTCAAGACTACCGGATCCAGCGGAAGAAGAATTTGAACGGTCGGGGTTGTAGTTTTTCACAAAATGTTCTTGTGGAGACCTATGACGCTGACATGGAAATTCAAGCCGCACAACCCGTGAAGCGTGGATTAAGTCTCGCTCGTCGACCGTCACTCATGATTGGTAACAATCGTCAACAGATCTGCTCTTCGATTGACCCAACTACCATTGAAGAGGCCATTCGCCAGGTTGAAGAAGAAGATGTAAATATCGATGGCCACAATTGTGTCAATGGTCCCAGTGTTCTTTTACAGCAGCGACGAGTGCCAAGTCAGTCGACGCTCGGCGAGAAACCGGTTCCTAACACGACTGACAGCTCTAGAAGCGTTGGGTCAAAACCTTCTGTTGTAAGCGGTGTTGGCTCTCTGAGCAACGTCTCTTTCTCAAGGAAAAATTGGTTTAAAAATCAAAAGATGAAGCGGTCTGATCTTAGCCTAACCGATTGCGACTCGATAGAGACATTTCAGACAAGAGATGATGACTTTCTTTCTTTTCGCAGGAATGTTGTTCAAAAGGATGATATCCCTGTCCAGCCTCACTTGGCCAAACAGAAAAGTTCCAACACCTTGGGCTCTGGAATTAGCAATCGGGAGCAGACTGGAGCTCCAGCGTCTTTGTCATTACCATTTTTTGGTGGAGCACCGGCATTGTCCACTGAGAGGCCTTATAGGCTTGACAGTGCTATAAGGAGGTTTAGGTCTATCAAACTGACAGCTGCAACCTGTTTTCAGTTTTTCGTAATCTTGACTGTGTCAGTTTCGTACGCTGGATATTTCCGCTCGGATTCTTTGCATGGTAGCTTGAGAGGAATTGCCGAGAACAACGGAGCTGTCAAGGATGAAGTTTCAAACATTATCGAAGGCCTTAAAAATACTGAACGAGTGGTTCAGTTGCTTCAGTCTGAGGTCTCTGACTTGTATGAAGCTAATGAAGTTCTTCAGGACAGTGCTGTGGAATCTCATTCTAATTATGGCATGTATGACAGTAGTATGGAAGTTATGAATGCAAATAGTAAGCTTTCTGAAAAAATAGATGTTATTAAATCTGAGAGTTCAAGACTGAATAAAGAAATGAAGAAGCTTGCAGATAGTATTCAGCTTGAAGCCTACAGGCAGGTGTTCGAAAGGTAAGCAGTGGAGAATGGAAATTTCGTCATTATGTGTGTTTTCATGTCTGATTTGTCTTACATTATGTTTTGCTTGCTTAAGTAGGTTCGGTCCTGGTCCTCACATTGTTGAAGTTGATGTTGAGCTTCCAGACAAAGAGCACACCAAAGGATCTTTCACCATTGAAATGGCGCCACTTGACAAGATGCCCCATTCAATTCATCTATTCCTTGAGCAGGTCGATCACGGTTTGTGGAACGGGCACGATTTTTTAACAAATGCTCCGCGCTTGTTGCGAACTGGAATGGCTGTAGGTAGCAGTGCAGATTTTTCCAACTTCGAAGAGTCTGGTCTTGGATCTCTAGATTTTCCTGAGTATCACGTTGATCATCCTCATGAGCAATGGACTATTGGATTCGCTGGGACCGGTCCCGACTTTTATATAAATAAGGGTGACAATACTAACGTCCACGGGCCTGGTGACGTGGATGCAATGGTATTGCAGGAGGCCGATCCGTGTTTTGGGTTCGTGAAAGAAGGCAAGGCCATCTTGGAAAAGATGTACGCTCTACCAATCAAAGATAAAAATTCTGAATTCGAGCTCCGCTCGCCTGTTCGCATTGTCAAGGCAACTGTTCTCGACAACAGCGCTGACCTACAACACGATACTATTCACCTCAAGGGAAAGCATTTTTTTGACAGTGCTGAAACCTTTACTAATCGTCGCGCTAACGTGTTCGATTATCAAGAGTTGGACTGCACTGTATACGAGGTAAAGGGTTTGATTATGGATGGGGTACAGTTCCGAGAAAAGCCAAAATATTATCGATGCATCGACGAAATACATGACCATATCCCTTACATAGTTGAAGATCTTCCGGGAGATATGGAAATTGCTATCACAAGTGGAGCCACAACACTTGCCGTGGCAGAAAAATCTATCAGTGACGATATTCAGCACGGAAAAGTGATCCATTTGAAAGGTCGCAGCCCTAAACTGTTCAATGCCCTCGATGAAAATCGACACAAAAGAATTCTGAATGATTCCAAAAGACAAGGGGATCGCAGTCTGCTTATGGTAAGAGTTACTTATTCTAATGGACAGGGAATTATCGAGCCAAAGAACGATGCCAAAGAACTCCAAAGCGTGTTTGACTATGCTGATGTGTACCGTGAATGCAGTGGTGACAAGCTAAACATTATACGCGCAGTGGGAGACGCTGTTAGCAGTGGTGTTATGACCGTCAGCCTGACCCAAAATTTGAGCGGCATGACTTGGGATGTTGCAGAGATATTTGTCTCCAGAGAGCTGGAAGACGCATACGGCATTCACTGGAATACTTACGATTTTGTGTCGTATGTATTCCCCGATACGATCAATTTCCAAGGCATGGGAGGCTTGGCATACATCAACTACTACCTTTCCATGTTTTGGGATACCCAGGTTATGCATAAGTATGTTTTCTTACATGAGCTCGGGCACAACTTTGGCCACGACCACAGCGGTACTGACTCAAATTCGTATGGCGACCTCACTGGATTCATGGGAATGGGAGATAAGGGCACGCGCGTTTGTTTTAATGGTGCGAAGAGCTGGTACTTTGGATGGTATTTTGATCGCCAACGTAGCATTTCGCCTTCTGTTTTCTCATGGGATGGAAATCTCATGGGTGTTGACGATTACCTGAATGAAAATGCAAGTGGTAACAACGATGAAGTTATTGTGCAGGTGCAAGGAAACATGCAGACTGATATGTATTTGATGTTCAATCGCAATGAGGGTGTTACAGCTGACAATCCGACTGTTGGTAATAGAGTAGCTATCACCGCCCAAGAGAAAGACAATGCTAAAAGCATGCAACTCGCCATATTGGACACAAACCAGGAATACCGTACCCCTAACTGGGAAGGAAAGGGAGAAGACCTTGTTGTGAAAGTGTGTTCTATTGATACTACAGCTCATCCTTCTTGCAAGGCGCGCGTCATTGTGTTTATTGACAACGCGGAAAAGAGATTATCATGCGACGGAAATGACGCTGAAACTTGTAGTGAAAAGACATGGAAGAAATGGATACTCCGAGTAAAGAGTGGAAGGACAATACTGAAATCGTGCAAATGGCTGGGAAAGCTCAAGGCCAGAAAACCTGGGAAAGCAACTTGGTTCTGTAACAGATTAGGTAGATCTGGAAGTCCACGAACGTCACAGATTTGCTGTAATACATGCCAAAACTAAGTGTCATTTCCAATGCTGATAAGCTGTTTATTTAGTGTACTATTTTCCAAAAAAATAATTTAACTACTTTCAAACTTGTACTACAATGCTTTTAGCTTTTAATTCGCAGGTATAGAATTAACAGTATCCTCGGCTTGAGTTGACACTTCTCGGAGGCCTTCACACCTTTCATAGGTGTCTAAGATGGCTTCTCCGAAGCCTGCCGCGTAGCCTATCTGGTGTCAGCTGCTCCGTATGTGGGATTGCTGATCACTGAGACTGACCAGACTGATCAGCAACAACAAATGGGATTGCTGATCACTCTGATCAGATGGTATCTATCGAACCCTGTGGGACTCGATTGATACCAGATACCATACGCTATCGGCAGACCTCTTCTGTCTTGTTCCGGAAATCCACTGGGATCTGCTGAGCAAACCCAGATGCATTGGAATCTTTATTTGATTCCTTTGTATCCTCTCTATCTTGGGGTGGGTGGGATGGACAAGAACAAGTAAGAATTCGTAGAGGGTCACAACTCAAGTGTTCAGTCAGATCCCGTGACCTAGTGGTGCACCGGGAGCCGGGAGCAATCAGCAATGAAACAATGATTGCTTTCTGTGAAGCCTTCGTCATTCCTTCCTGCTGGATGAGCGCTGATAGCTCTAGGCTTAATCTAGCTAAACTCGTCATATTCTCTCATCTTTTGTCAAACTCTGCGCAAACTCAGATATAATACAACAAACAGTACAAGTAGTGATGATACAACACTAGCTTCAAGATAGGGAGAAATCCTTGGAATTTCTCAAAAATTGGAACTCCAGAATTCTGAACATGCGAATCTGAGGAACTTCTATGGTCTAATTCTCGAGTTATCGAAAAGAATGAGTTAATGGCTGAAGCCTTTTCTTCACTTTTACTACTCTTCTGCATTGATCAATCTGAATCGGAATTCTGAGGAGCAATGACACGGAACAAGAAAGTCTGTTCGATTATCAAACCGCAAACCGCTTGGACTTTCTTGATGGGACCATAACCTACCACCTTTTCCACTTGATGCTACCAGCTACCAGCACAAAACACAAAATCCCAATAACAATATTTCTTACCTTGGTAATTTGAAATTGTAGTACAATGAAACATGGCAATGGACGCTGTCAATTCAGGCCTGTCTTCTCCTAATCGATGCCGGTGGCAACTGTACGGCAACAATAAAGAAGCACTTGGCTTTGCCTTAGATGGGGTAGCGCGAATTGTTGGATTTATAGCGGCGGCAGTTTTTCTCTCTACCGCAATCATAAATTTGGCAAAGCAAGACGCGGGATGCATCATATATGCTGCAGAAAATGAGAAAATTATACCTGAGTGCAATTCAAGGGTTTATGGATTGAGACCGTCGTCGTTGCTAACAACATATGGAACCATTGTAGGTTTGATTTCTGCTTTTTCGCTTCCAATAGTGGGGGCGGTTGTGGACTACACTCCGCACCGAAAACTAATTGGTTTGGTTTCTGCGACGTTACAGTTATGTTTCATTTTTGTGCAAATCTTTATAGCCCACTCAAACTGGTTTCCAATGACCATATTGCAAGTCGGTAGTGCATTTGTCGGTTGGATGCATACGCTGGTAGTCTTTGCATACCTCCCAGAATTGACCGAGGACGAGAATCTCCTAGTCAGCTGGACAGCAAATTTTCACATTCTACAATATTGCACGTTGGTAGCATTCTTACTCTATATGCTGGGCATCCTTTATGCCACTGGGTACAATAATGACGGCGACGAGATTCTTTCTTCGAGAATAGCGAGCATTTCGTCGTTAGTTATCGCTGCACCATGCTATTTTTTTACTTGGACTAGGCTAATGAAACGGCGAGAATCGTTTCATCAACTTTCCCAGGATTCATCTCTTTTAACAATTGGATTTGTCAAGGTGTATAGGACCTCAAAGATGATGCATCAAAGGTTCCGTTCCCTGCTTTGGTTCTTTCTCAATGTCTCCCTAGTAGAGGCAGCCCAGCAGTCAATTGCTACCATTTCCCTTACATTCATGACTGATACACTTCAAATGACCGCAACAGAAAATGGCATAGCAATTTTGATGCTCTTTATTTTTGGGATAGTTGGAGCGGCAATTGGCAAAATATCTGTCAAATTTGTGAATCCAATTGCAAGCAATCAGATTTGTCAAATCTTGACAGGTTTGAACACAGGAATGGCAGCACTTATTTTGTACGGACCGGGCCAGCAAATTCGAGCTTATATCGTTGCTTCAATTTGGGGCATTGGCGCAGGATGGAAAAATACAATCGAGAGATTTACAATAACGCAAATTATACCAAAAGGTCAAGACACAGAACTCATGGGGTTTTATTTGTTTGCGTCCCAGATATTGGTCTGGTGCCCAACATTGCTCTTTACTATCCTGAATGAAGTGGGTGTTAACCCACGTTTGTCACTTCTGGTACTTGTCGCTTTCTTTGCGGGTGGTTTGGTTTCGTTGTGGATGATGGGGCCATACGAAGAAGCGGTCCGTGTTGCTCGTGAACATAATAACGATGTACGAGTAGACCTTAATGATGAGCAAAGCGAGGATGGCTCGTTCATAGCAACGCCAAGCGAGCAAACCGATGATAAGGTAGAAGGCAAAAATTAAATTTTATAATAGTTGCTGAGCAAAGTCAAATACCTGGACTTGTTTATCTTACAAACTCAACATTTTCCATGTACACATTGAACATACGTGTATTGTAATTACACAGTGTCCCCTCAGGAATAATGTCTCCATAATGAAATTTTCCCATCCCCCGAAGCAGCCCCGAGCACGTATTCTCCGTTCTTGTAAATCCAATCGAGAGAAGATATCGACCCTTCGTTAGGTCCTTTCAATACTGACAATAATTTTGCAGTTGTCCTGCTGAAAATTCGAATGCGCTTATCCCAACCTCCTACCGCAAACACTTTTCTGTCTGGTCGAAACTTACAAATCCCAACTCCTGGTTTACCGTCGCGAGAAATGTCATTTGATATCATGCAGGTTCCAACTTTAGCTCTCACTCGTGCTTTCATCCTTATATTGTCTTCATCCTTCACACACTTGACCTTCATTACGGCAACAGTACTGCGATCTTGTTCGGGCGCAGCCAGTAATTCCATGGCATCTGCGGCAACCCCCGATATAGCCACAAATGAGCGCTGATTATCATGCTTGTACGCAGCAACCTCTCCCTCATTAAGTGACTGGCACATGTCTAGACTCAATACAGGATCCTTTCCCAACGAAACGTCGCATGATATAGAATCAATGACATCCCTTTTAGTATCAAATTGCCACATTTCATTTGCCTTCCGGTTTCCAGATAGCATTCTCAGATCATGAAAGAAAACCTTTCCACTCTCCATTCCACATCCAACAAAGTATTGATTTGCAGAGTTCCATTCACAGAGCTTCAAACTCATAATCATACCTTCCGTATTCCATTTGGAGCTATCCAACTGATCCAATTTTGCTCCGTGTATCACTCCAATTGATTCCCCCCCGCCAGTCCTTAGATCAAACAATTGAGCAAATGATGGATGCTCTGAGGGGGTCAATAACAAATTTCTTTCATGATCACTGCAACCGGTTGCCTTGCAAAATGTTTGGGAGCGGCATTCAATCTTTTGCACAAGATTATATTCATTGTCAAAAATCGAAATTGAACCAGCTGCATTCCTTCTCTGATGAAACAAAATTCCATTCGCTGCTGTGCAGAGTCTCCCTAAAGCAAGACCCGGTCCTTCTTCATCTTCTAAAGTTTTGATCACCCGTCGCTTGCTTAGATCCCAAATATATGCTTTGCCGTTGGCGTGAGTAGATGCAAGGAACGTATTGTCAAATGACAGTGTAGACTGGGCGTTAATAGTCGATGAGTGCAACTTGAGATTTTCGAGATCGCGCACTGCACCTATTCGTTTGCTTTTAAATTGGAGACTCGAATCTGAATCTGAAGATGAGGCACTGCTATCGTCAATATCGCTGCTACTGTCATCAGAGGTTTGCGAGTGATGCCGGGCACGACGTATACTAGTATGAGGATGGCATTCTTCGTGTGGCGAGTTAAATAGATCTTCTGTGAGGAAACATATTGATGTCACCCCATTTCCCTTTGTAGACTGTGAAGATGATGAATGCTGAAGAGTAAAGAGAGGTTTTATTGAAGGTTGTGAAATGGAAGATGAAGCAAGCATTATGAATTGGGGTGTACATGGCTTGTGGTTGTAAGAATTACTATTGTACCATACCGTACCGAATTGCACCATCTTCAATAGTCTACTGTACTCACTTTTTGCTTTTTGTGAAGTATTTTGCGGTTTGTGTTTGTTTGGGCGCGCAACTTGCTCGTTTGGGCGCGCGCCCATCATGAGGCTCCATCATCATATCAATCAATCAATCATCATCTTCTTTCTTGCGCTCGCAACAACGAGAAAAAAAGGAAAGCGAGGGAGGAAGCTTGTTGTTGCAAGCTTGATTTTGGCTTGAAATTTGCAAGCTTGTTGCTTCCTCGCCAGTTGAGGCTGCCTGAGAGAGTGGCACTTTGGAGGAG
>Ga0115005_10001388_pt1 | contig 19177 bp, 18 predicted proteins | sample ArcOceMetagenome_FD_87163 | JGI IMG/M metagenome (GOLD analysis project Ga0115005, IMG submission 87163) | Marine eukaryotic phytoplankton communities from Arctic Ocean - Arctic Ocean - Greenland ARC118M Metagenome | ecosystem: Environmental > Aquatic > Marine > Oceanic | place: Arctic Ocean... | reverse complement strand
GGGTGATCCTCCCCTCTTTCAACCCTCCAGGGATTTGCCCACAAGATACTTCAACTAAAAACGGATCAAAAGAACGACGCACGAAGTCAGGTGTAGGTACGAAATACCGGAGATTGACTTGACTATCATCGCCTGTATGGCATTCCAACCCTTTCACACATATCCAAACCAATATATCAAGATGATGAAAACTGCTATTCTCGCTGCTATGATCGGCTCTGCCGCTGCCTTTGCTCCTGCCCAGCAGGTATGTGCTACCTAATGATGACTCTTCATTGCAACCGTGATGGAGATTCATAAAATAATGGAATGGAGGGACTATCCGACGAGTTAAGACACACACAATCCAATGGGTTGAGTGAGACTTTCTCAAGGGTTCACATTTGGGGCCCTTTACACTGGGGTAGTCTGGACGTCCTTGTTTGGAATTCCAGCTGACTCTTTGCATCTCGGTCCACGTCTTTATGATGAAAATCCAATCTTCGACTTTGTCGAGTTCTATCTAACCAATCAATTTCTTTCTCTCATCTTTCTCAATCATTAGGCTAAGGTTTCCACCACCCTCGCTGCTTCCGAGCTTGAGGATCAAATTGGAGCTGTAGCTCCCCTCGGATACTTCGATCCCCTTGGATACATCAAAGACGAGGAGACCTTCATCCGTTACCGTGCTGTAGAGCGCAAGCACGGACGTATTGCTATGATGGCTATGCTCGGAACCTTCGTCCACAACAACGGATGGACTTTCGATGGATACCTTTCCCCTTCTGCTGGACTTAAATTCTCCGACGTCGACTCTGGAATTGGAGGACTTTTCCAGGTTCCTGCTGCTGGACTTGCTCAGATCATCCTTTTCTGTGGATTCGTTGAGCTTACCTGGTGGCCCGCATCTGACCTCTCTGGAGACTACGGAGTCCGTCTCGGAAGTCTCAATGACTGGGAGGAACAGCCTTCCAAGTACTACCGTCAGAAGAACGCTGAACTTAACAACGGACGTGCTGCTATGATGGGAATCCTCGGAACCTTCACCCACGAGGTTATCACCGGACAGAACTTCGCTGAGCAGGCAGCTGCTGGACACTTCTCCCCCTTCGGAGATGGACAGGGATTCTTCTAAATCTTTGCCTTTGAAGAAAAGAATTAAAACGCGAAAATCTAAATTCAAAAACCTTGTAGGTTTCTAGATGCAGCACTAGACTGCGCCGCAGACAAAGCTTAGCGCAATGCTTTGGAAGAGGCGCTCACTCTTGACAAACGAGTAATTTACACCAATAAAATATATGGTAAATCTATTTAGTCAAAAAGCACCCTTCACCTTTTGCAATTGTAATTACATGTAGATTTTTAAACCTTGCAAGTGATTGTGACATTACTAGATTGCTTCACGGTCACAAAAGTCAAAGCAGTGAGCAGGAGGTCTACTTGTAATTGTATCCTTTCATTACAAATTTCAAATAATATCTGATCTACTCGTAGTACAGTATCTAGTGGGTATGTTCATATTTTTTTAATACATTATTGTGATCCGTGTACGAAATAAATATTTGTGCATTGATGTATATTCATTCTGCTCTGTTCTTGTGGAAACTAAAGATGGGGGAAAATAAATCTGAGGTGAGTCGTGAGGTATCATCTCCATTTTTATTAATTGCAATTTGCCTCAATTCATCTTCCTTGGTTGTTGAATAGGTCTGAAATTCCCATAGTTTGAACCATTACGATTCATTTGATGACGGTTCTGGGCGAGGATTTTTTTCTCGGCGTTGTGCGTAAAGCGAAGCTTGTTCTCGATGTTTGCGTGGGCTCGGCGATGACGATCAAAGCAAACTAGTTTCTCCTCATTTGGGTTAAGCATGCTATGGGATAAATTCGCAAGGCTTTTGCTTGTAGTAGCCTGGTGAGGCCTGCCAATCAAACCGAGCTTTCTCTGTGTGGTGAATATGCCGATGAATGAAAAATGAGTTTCAAACCATCACACACAATTAGAAATTTTGGTCTACAAAGAAAAAAGGCTCACTTCTCACTTACCCTCGCTTCCCATCTCTTTTTGAATGAGTGACCGAAGTCATTTCTCGTCATTTCCTCGTCGTCTTCTAGGAAGGAAAGGTGGACAATGGTGGCGATAAAGTCATCGACTGCGTCAAGTTCTGCAGCCTCTGGTGTACACAAAGTAAAGTGATTTCGTGAGAATATGTTCACGAATTATACACTACACGCACTAGGTTGCAAAAGATCAAGTTGAACGACTTTGAACGTACCAGTAGCGCTTGGTGGGAATATCTCCTCCAATGCAACATCTGGGATATTATGGATGATTTCATGGTCTGCATGATTGCCGACGACAACACCTGCTGGAATTCCATCATTGTAAATAGCTGCGAAAGACGCATATTCTTCATACCCTGGACGCGTAGGCGTGAAAGGCATGGCGAGTGGTGATAACATTGATGAAGCCGGAGGCATTTTGTTTTTAGATGCTGTTAGTTGTACGTTGTATACGATTGATATCGGTAGAAGTATTATGTGAGAAAAGATCTTTTTCTTTCAGGCAGTTTTTATTTGACACCTACGTGTCAAGAAGCCAGTGAAGCCAGAATTCCAGAATCGGAACCGAACGCATTGATTTTTTTAAAATGCTATGTCCGTAAGGTTGGTAGTTGAGTTTTACTTCCGTGTTCATTCAAATGACTTCCTCTTATGGTTTATCAAGAATCTCATTCAGTCGGACATAGAATTACCCCAGATCTCAGTGGTATTTTGAGCACTAGAAGCTACACGTATTGAGTATGTACATACTTTGAAGAGAGCTCAACTATAAAAGTTATTTTGTTCGTAGACATTTGTTATAAAGGCTTGCGCAATCTTGAGAGAGGATTATAGCGGATGTTTTGGTTCGTATAACTGTGTTACCTGCCTGTGAAAAGTGGGACATAAGAATTCAAACGCGTTTGAATGAAAGATGGAGTTCTCGTTTCTTGTTTGGCTCGGCTTGTACACGAAAGGATGGCACGAATTCCCAAAATTCGAAAATGTGAGCACCGGAATTATGATGACGTCACGTTATTATTGCCTCATTTGCTAAAAAACATAAAAAAGTAAAATGACTGCGGCTGCGCGAAAACGTGCGTGCTATTATTTGACAAACTTGAGGTAAGGAAAAGAGCCGTCACAATGGCGATACCGGCAACTGAAAGTGGAGGTAAATTCATCATCGAATCAGTATTGAGTGCTTCAGCTGCATCAGTTTCAGTAAGCTGATAGTGAATGGCATTTAAATTTTATCGTTTGGTCCGCTATTAGTCTTGTTTCGATGGTTTGAACACATGTGCCGTTTTTGCTGTTAACTCACGTACAAGCGATACCAAACTCACCGTAAACCTGTAACTCATTCATTTTTTCATTTTCCAATTTTAGTATCGATAAACAAAAACAAAGCTCGAGTCAACATGTTTGGATCACAAGGTACAGGCGACCTGTTACTGGGAAGAGGCGGATTTGATGCATCTGTAGGTAACGGTTTCAGCAACGACACAGGTAGCACCGCACCCAACGGCGGTAGCACCTCCAACCCAGCAGGACAAACTGGGTCTTCGACGTTCGACTTGAGCGACTTCCCCAGTTTGGGAGGGTCGGCAGGTGGAGCAGCTGTAGGCGGTGATAACAGTCTCGCGAACGCTTTACGGCAACAACAGCAAATCCTAGCACAACAACAAATGTTGCAAGGTCAGACACAAAACAACGGTGGTGGTAAGGATTTCCGCTTAGCAATGGGTACTTCAATGGCTAATGCGCTTGGATCTGCTGTTTCAAGTGGAGCTAATTTTAAGATGGCAACAGAGGATTTTCCAGCGTTGCCTGGTGCTCCATTGGGCGGAACGGTGAACGTAGGTAACACCGGGTCGGGACTTCTCGGAGGAGTCGAGGGTGGTGTGGCTGGATCGACATCGAGTGGGATTTCTTTCAGTGGGACTTCGGCTCCGTCGGTTGCTAGGACATCGACAAATGTCAGTGGTGTTTTCGGTAATGGGGGTGATTTGGACGGTTTGACAAACCAGTTTGACGCTGCTTCCTTATTGGGCAGTGTATCCAACCTCGGTAACCAAAATAGTAGTAACAGCAACCCTGGAGTGTCTCAACAACGATCAACTTCATCTGTTCCGTCAAGTTCATCAGCTCCCGGTAGTGTTAGTGCTCCGGGATCAAGTGGAGGAGCTGCGCTCAGTGGGGATTATGGACTGTTGGGATTATTAAAAATCATTCGCTTGAGTGATGCGGATCGTAATGCTCTGGCAGTTGGTTCGGATCTCACATCGTTAGGACTTAACTTGAATTCAAGTGAAAATCTGTACAGTACATTTGCAAGTCCATGGTCGGAAAGTCCAGCAAGTCGAGAACCTCAATATCAGGTACGTACTGTGATGATGAATTGAAACGTCTCTACTCATTTCATGAAATAGTGACTATGATTGACTAATTGCTGACATCTTTGCATCTATTTGTGGATTAATTAATGCGATAGCTACCAATGTGTTACTACATGCAACCGCCAGCCTTGAAAACAGGTCACTTGTCAAAGTTCCAGCTTGAAACCTTATTCTACATCTTTTATGCATTACCGAAGGATGTATTACAAGCATATGCGGCACAGGAATTGTACTCTAGAGAGTGGAAGTTTCACGTCGAGCTGAAGCTATGGTTTAAGCGTGCGAGTCCAGCGGAAGGAGGGCAATTCGTTTACTTCGATATCAATTCCTGGGAGCGAAGACTGTTCAATGGCAACATGAACCAGAATATCACGTCGGGTCTGCTTCCTGAAGATGACATACGAGTCAAATTTTCGAGCTCTTGATGTTGTTCCATGAGAAGAATTGCAAGAGTAGACTGTCACACATATTCGTATTTTGTTTTGGCGTTGGAGGTATGCAAAGGCATGTACAATATTATGATAGTGGGGCCTAAATTACTAAAATCTCTTCAGAAGGTTTAGTAATGTTTTCTTAGTTTGATGAATTTCATAATAAGAAATTTGACGAAGAAAGTTTGTTTTTAATCTTTGGCATGAAAAGTTACATCAATCATGTTTAAATGTGTAGCCCCATACCGCGCATTTCCAATGGAAGGCTTTGAAGTGGATATTCGAAAGTTGTTTTGCTATCTCCATGATTGCATGCTATTGCATGGCACCAATACTCACTCGTGTACCTCGTAATGTGAATGAACTAAGTTTATGAACTAAAATGTCGTCATTGACAGATCTTTTCCCTTTTATCTCTTCTCTCTATCTCGCTCTCCTTCTTTCTTTTCGGCACAATTTCGCGACGTCAGCATGAATTATTGTTCTTTTTGTTGATAAAATGAGGATTAGATCGCAATGAAATCCAGCTACAATCACATTCAGCGAACCCTCCTCAGCTGACCAATCTTTTCATCTATCTATTTTCCTCCAAAAGATAAACAAATAATGATCTCGCTTCGTACCGCATTCGCCTCTGGTATCCGCCGCAGGTTAGTATCCCGCAGCTTTGCATCTTCTGCAGGCTCAGATCTGAACAAGCCATTGACGGAAACTGATCCTGAGCTTTGTCAACTGATTGAAGCGGAGAAGAAACGTCAACAATCTAGTTTGGTTCTGATTGCTAGTGAGAATTTTACTAGTAGGTCAGTCCTTGATGCTCTCGGTTCTGTTCTATCTAATAAGTATAGTGAGGGATACCCTGGCGCTCGCTACTATGGAGGAAATGAAAATATCGATCAAGTTGAGATACTCTGTCAAAAAAGAGCGCTAGAAGCATTTCATCTTGATTCAGAAGAGTGGGGCGTCAATGTCCAGTCATTGTCTGGATCTCCTGCCAACTTCCAGGTATGTTGATCTTGTTTTTCGCAGCATTTGTATCATAAATCGCGTCTTTCGTTATATTTCAATATATGCCTTTATCTCATCCGCAATACGTGGTGTATGGTGTTTCTAGGTTTACACTGCACTCCTTGAACCCCATGGTCGTATCCTTTCTCTTGACCTTCCTCACGGAGGACATCTTTCCCATGGATACCAAACACCTACTAAAAAGATTTCTGCAGTCTCAAAGTACTTTGAATCAATGCCTTATCGTCTAAACGAAGAAACCGGAATAATTGACTACGATGCAATGGAACGCAGTGCTGAACTATTCCGCCCCAAGCTTATTGTCGCTGGAGCATCTGCATACTCACGTCTCATCGATTATGAGCGCATTCGTCAGATTGCGGATAAAGTTGGAGCATACGTTCTTGCTGATATGGCACATATTTCCGGCCTTATTGCTGCAGAGGTAATCCCATCTTGTTTCCCATGGGCGGATGTTGTCACTACAACTACTCACAAGAGTTTGCGTGGACCCCGTGGTGCCATGATTTTTTATCGTAAAGGTCAGAGAGGTGTAACGAAGAAGGGGGCTCCTATCATGTACGATATTGAGGAGAAAATCAATTTTGCTGTATTTCCAGGATTGCAGGGAGGACCACACAATCATACCATTGGTGCCCTATCCACTTGTCTCAAACAGGTGCAAACACCAGAATTTAAAGAATATCAGGTTCAAGTCTTGAAGAACTGCACTTCTTTGGCAAATAGATTGAATGAATTGGGATTTAAGTTAGTGAGTGGAGGAACTGATAACCATCTAGTTCTCGTAGATCTCAAGTCTTCGAGGAAGATTGATGGTGCACGTGTAGAACGTATTCTTGAACTTGCATGCATAGCTAGTAACAAGAATACCATTCCTGGGGATACCTCCGCACTTACACCTGGAGGAATTCGTATGGGTACCCCAGCTTTGACATCTCGTGGTTTTGAGGAAGCTGATTTTGAAAAGGTAGCGGAATTCTTTGACAGAGCTGTATCTATTGCAGTCAAGTTGAAGAATACCGAGCAAGGAAAGAAACTAAAGGGATTCAAAGCAATGTGTGCTGTCGGGCCAAGTGTTGACCCTGAGCTCGAGACTTTGAGAAAAGAAGTCATGGAGTTTGCATGCTCCTTTCCAACTGTTGGCTTCAAGGAGGAGGAAATGGCTTACGAGGGAGAATACAATGTTGATTTTGTCGCTTAATTAATAGGACTTGTGTTGTACATGGGTAGGGACAAATTGAAATACTGCTTCGTGTGTTTTCTTGGTTGCTGCTACTATTTTTTGCAACAAAGATGATTTCATTTTAAAGTGCATTCTGTAAATACGAGATCATTGGATCTTCAACTCGTATTCGCAACATATTTAGTGGAATTTGCAATTGTTCCTCTCTAGGTTGTACAGTATGATAGAGGGAAAGGAAGGGAATTGTAAGTTTTGAGTAGCGCATGTACACGTATACGTAGTTCAAGCTCGATTTTCTTTTCAACTCTTGCTTTGCCAGCCTGGATGATTTCTGCAATTTGTTTCATTTGCTTGCTTCACTGCTAAATTTGGACAAGCATACTGACTGAAAGCATTCAACATCACACCGCCCGCGCGGAGAATTTTTCGAAATGATCCTGAAGAAAAAGATTCATTCACGGACATGACTGAAAATGGAATGAGGAACATCAACATGTGAAAGAAGAACAAGAAACGACACAGAATACAGAATACAATCGATCGTGGGCCGCCCCGCTTCCGAACTCCGAACACTACAGAAAGAATCAACATATTATCAATACAGTACATTGTGCCCTTAACTTTCCTCAATAATAACGCAAGAAAATGACAATAGTATACGCCTTGGTTTCTAGGGAAAAGACTGTGTTGGCAGAGTACACAGCCACATTAGGTAAGCTTCACTGTTGATTGACACTCACTTTGACAGCAGGGGCATCATCCTCGGTCTGCCTGCAAAGCAAGGCTGTGGTATGCAGTGAATGGTTTCCGCAGGCATTATAATATCCAGCAAGATAGCCATTAAAGTTGACATATGTGGGAGAATTTTTCAATATGTATTGGGAATTCGTTTCCGTATGTTTTCAGTCATTTTCCTGCTGTCGATGTCGATGACTCTAACAAAATCCATCCATCTCGTATCAATGTAAGCAACAGGCAATTTCCCAACAGTCACAAGGATGCTACTAGCAAAGATTCCAGTGGCAGACGGCAAGATGACCTACGTCTACGACGATTATGTCTTCCATTACGTCGTTGAAAGCGGTATATGCTACCTCTGCATGTCGGACGAAAAGAACAAACACCGTCTACCTTATGCCTTCCTGCAAGAAATGAAAGATCGCTTCCTGGCTTTATACGGACTTGAATCTGCTCATCGCGCTATTGCATTCAGTTTCAACGAAGAATTTTCGACCGTTATTCAGCAACGAATGGAACATTACAATTCAGGTGGCGCAATGGATAACATTGACGCTCTGAGGAATCAAATTGATGACGTAAAGGAGGGCATGGTTCAAAATATTGAAAAGGTACTTGAGCGCGGAGAGAAGATCGAATTGTTGGTGGATAAGACGGATCGTTTGAATCAACAAGCGTTTCGATTTGAATCCTCGAGTAGGAATTTGAGAAGGCACATGTATTGGCGGAGGATGCGTAACATCGGTATTTGCTCTGTCTTTGGGCTAATTGTTCTCTTCATTTTGATTGCAGAGGGTTGTGGAGGTTTTGACTTTCATCGATGCAAGCGCGATTGAGAATTTTGGACCGAAAGTGTACACGTACTGTTTTCCCATCACAAGAACTTATCATTCTGTAAATTAAAAATATTATAAAAGAAAGAAATCAAAAGAGTAATGAATCAATCGAGCTTTGGGTTAAGTTGCGTCACCTCGAGTGGAGGGGATGCTGTTGCCATATGATCTGATGTCAAATGCATAGTTACTTCACTACACGTACTAATAAACAATCATTGCCAAGAAAACTCTACGGAATTGTTGAGTTTACAAGTAGCTTCGTCGAGTCGCATTCAATGTCAAGGTAGAAAGTGACGATTTTGGAGGAAGTTGCAGGAGGATCTGGATTAGGATAGATAGTTTCGATGCTTCCAAGGAGGAGGAGTATGAGGATAGTCAGGGGAATGTTCAGTCAAGGGCTACTTATGAAGATTTGGCAAGGTAGGGGTTGTTGTAGCAGCCAGAGGGAGGGAGGATATTATGATTCTTGGATCCATTCGTTCATTTGGTGTATTATTCTTTTAGGAGCCGTTTTATACTCAACTATATAGGTACGTGTACTCGCAGAAGGGAAAGGAATAATTGTACTAGAACACGTCATTCGTTCTATACGATACGATGAAAGTGTCTGGAAAGATTGATTTTGGATGATTTCAAAGTACACGTATTTCAAATTGCTACAAGAAATATAGAATACAAAATGCATGTCAAGTTACTTTTTAAAAACATAAAGAATGATCAGTTGCTGTCGCCGTAATTAATTACCACCCAGCTTGCGCTTCTTTTTATTCTGAACGTTGCTCTCCTCGCTATATTTATTAACAATGCATGCACATTCCTCCTCAATAAGTGATAAATTACTGACGACGCACAATTCTGGCACGAAGCTGCAACCATAAATAGTGGGAGGTTGCCACTAAAAGTGTTGGCCCATTCTTCATCCGAGGGGAGGCATTCTTCAACGAGGAATTTAAAAACTCTCTCAATGCCAAACTTTCGAACTGCATCGCCGTAGAATGTTTCGTTGCATCCACCATCCTTCGCAAGAAATAGCCGGCCTAGCTCCTCTGGATACTTTATTGTGTTGCCCTGCATAGTCGTTGCAAGTTCCTTGAATGGGTCAATGGCGAGGATTTGAGTGGCAACAAATGGGATACAATAGATTACCCCATCATTTTTTGCTAGAGCTCCACCCATCCATTTCCAATTCTCTTCACCACCCCCCAGGTCACCCCCCACGAGCGATGGTGATTGTTGTGTCTCGGGGTCAAATTTGAGTACACGATTGGCAAAAGAAGGAGGCCAATAAATACACTTATCAACTCCAACAATAGGGTCGCCCCATTTCTCTCCATTTCCTGAATAGATTGGATCCCCAATCCAGGTATAGTCACTGCTTGTAGTATCAATCTGCAATACTTGACCAATCTATTCACAGAGTAGATGTCACCATCAGCAACCAATACACCATTCCCACACCTGAACTCTTCCTCAGCTTCCTCCCCTACAGTGGATGTTGTATCAGGATTGGTCGGGTCAAACTTGATGATGCGTTTGGCATTAGAAGGTATGCTGTACACCCAATCATCATTTCCGACCACCGTTCCAAAGTACTTGAACCCTCCTCCTCCTAGATCATCACCGACACTGGAGAGCGTGTCATTATCGGGATTCAATCTCATGATCCGACGGGCAAATGATGGCATATAGTAAATGTTATTGTCTGCTGCAAATGCCCCTGATTGCCACAAGCCACCACCGGTCTCTGGCAGTTCAAGATCATCGAGTGTTTCCACTGTACCATCATTGGTGTTGATTTTTAAGAATTCGATTGGACCAAAAGGGTGCACAGTAGATTCTACCGGTGTTGGCTCGCACACCACACAACCACTTGCCTTCACGCCCACCGACGTCAGGTCCAATCTCAGTAAATGATTTGTCGAGTGGGTTAAACTTCACGACACGGCGAGCATGAGAGGGAATACCGTAGAAAAATCCGTCCCCACCATCCACAAAGGAAGACCATTTACAATCCCCTTTAATCTCATCACCAAGGAGTGTTGTGAGGGAAGACTCAGTCATGATTTGTCAATTCATGTGCCAAAGGTAATTAGCAATTGGCCACTGGATACGTCGTTGCATACGACAAGACGACAAGTGACAAGTCAGTTGGTTTCTTCTTGTCATTTGTTCTGATCTGACACATTGTCTGATTGACTGATAGATAAGCAAAAGAATCGAATCCGTATTGGATGGGGACACCGAAACACAATCTATCTAGATCATCTATTTTTTTCTGGACATAAAAAAAAAAAACTGTTATTTTAAATTTGCCAACACAAACAAAAAGTACAGCACACTACGTGTACCACTATTAAAAAAGCCGGTACGTGTACCACTATTAAAAAAGCCCGGTCAAGTTTCCACAAACTCGCAAGCGCAAGGATCTAGTCACCAGGCGGTTCACACGAATGATGGTTGAAAGGAGGATTGCATGGCCTAGAAACCTTGTTGCATTGTCGATAGTGTTCTCACTGTTCTTCATTGGACAGATATTGGTCATTCTTCAACCACAATATGACGGAGATACCGGAGAGTTCGTCTTAAGCATGGACAACGATAACGAGAACAACAAGAAAGCCAGGGGTTTACCTGAGACAGAGAGCCACGACGATAGTGAAATTGTTCAAGGTCAGAGTGGAAAGGAGAAAGAATTGTCAAAACCGAGCGGTCCAGCAGATGGTTCTTTCAACAAGTTCCCCGTCTACTATCAAGACTTCAAGGAAGGGTTTCATTCCAATGCCCACTGCATTGGCGAAAACTTTGGGGCTGACGCGTGGAAATTTCGTTCATGCCACTTTCAGAATCTTTGTTTTGACACTGAAGACAAGAAATTTGTCCTCTTTACCTCACCTGAACAACGGCAGTTGGAGGAAGCTTTATCACATGCCGATATGAACCATTTTTGGCCTGCGTCTTCTATGAATACCACGGTTTCTGTGGGAGGAATGAATCCCAAATGGAACAAGGAGCACAAACTGTTGGAATGGTATCCGACCTTGCGACATGTTGAGGACTTGAAGAGTCAAGGTGGGTATTATATGCTTCAAACCGATAAAGTTCTGATACCATGGCATAGCCTGGCAGGATTTAATCCAGGCCACTTGGTGTGGGATGATTTTCTTCCTCTCTATACTTTGCTATCCGCTTTTGATTTGGTTGAGAAAGATTTGGTTTTGATCCGGTACGATCTTACCCTTGCAATGTGGGCTAGTTGTCAAAGGAAATGGGACAGATGTAGGCCAATATTGAAGAAATTTTTGCCATTGCTGGGAACGCAAGTAGATATGACAAGTACTCAAAATGACACCGCCCTGGAGATTACAACAAAAGAGAAGAAATCAAAATACGTCTGCGCTCCGAATGGAGCTGCTGGTTTGGGAATGCTAACAGATCACGGAACGAAATTACATGGGTGGGTGAAAAAAGATTATGAATACTCGCAAAACATTGGACGAGGAGGACCAATGTACCAGTTTCGAAATTGGATGGTAGATCATTTGATTAGCGAGAACCGTAAAGAAAAGAAGATCTCCAACCCTCCTTATAGAATCATCATATCCAACGCATCCAGTCAAAGACCTGGTCGCGTAATAAATTTTCACAAGCATGCCGATCTATTGAAAAAAAGACTTGGAAGCAAATATGACCTTGATATCAGAGAAGTGCAGCTAGCAAAGCTGTCAATGGTTGAACAGGTTGAATTGGCTTCTGAAGCGTCGGTTTTCATCACCATGTGCGGCGGTGGCGCCGTCACTGCTATGTTCCTCCCAAAGGGAGCATCTCTCTTGGTGTATTTCAACGTTGCTCCGGACAAGGCGTACAAATATAGTGACACTCCTGCCAGACTGGATTGGGATCTACTGAACAATATTGGATATCTTCGAGTTCATTGGTTACCCAGACCTAAGAGCAAGTTCTTGCAAAATGGGGAACCTGAGGAAGGTCAGAGTAGTGCCGATCTAGATGCACTCGTGAAATTGGTTGACCACGAGTTGGATCTTATTTCCCATGCCAATGATAACTAGCTACGTGGAGTTAGTACTATTGTAACTTATACATTGTGATAATGATTCATTCAACTATTCTCAAGTGTCAAAATATTTCTATTGAACGCTACACGCGACACGTACACATAGATCTGAACGTAATATGTTTCTTCGGCTAAGGTGTTACTTCTACTCATTCATTCATGCTGTGAACGCACCGATGAAATCAGACCAAATCAGGCCCTCATTTCCATTACCAATCTCCTTTATCCTGGTACCCATTCTGTGCCTGGTCAATTTTTCTTTTTCCCCCACCAGCAAATCAAAAAACGTTTCCAAAACAAAATCATCTTCGATCCCTGCACTACTCGCAGACATGTAAGGACCTCCCAAGCAAGGATTGTATTTCATGTCCTTGACCCTTTCAACAAATTCTTCTTTTGTAACATTTGGACCCGAAGTAAAGATTTCAGTCGACCAAGCAGAGGTGTGCTCCTTCCCCAAGGATTCAAACGAACGTTCTTCGTAAGAAGGGATCCACTTCGGTCTGGCAGCGGATTGGTCTGCCATTTTGTATCCCCCTCCCGGCAAACGGTATTCGCAGTCTGAGCAAGCAGAGTAACAGCACATTCCGCCACTGTCGTCAAGCATGATGTACTTTTCTGCCAGTCGGCCAAAGATTTTGACTGCTTCTTTGGGTTCTACTGCTGTTTCAGTGGCATCAGCGTATAATTTGGTAGTGATGGAATGGAAGCTAGGATTTGGTGTGACGAACGATTGTACTGGACCTATGAGTCCGAAAATTAATGCTGTGGAAACCTTCATGTTACAATGTACTGATTTGTAGTTAATGATCTAAAACTTGTTGCTTGTTGTTGTACGCTATGTACTGGTGCACGTTGTTAGTTGACAAGCACGCACATTGAACAAGGTGTTCATCTTTTGTTTTTGTTCTATTCTGTGTTGGTTGGTACACTATTGTCGTCATTTTTGAATTCTTATCTGTGACGTGTTTTGAGAGGGAAAAGAAAAGGGGGGAGTGGTAGCCCCCATTGACACCTCTCTCTACTCAGCGCTCATTCGCTATCGCTAGTCGCTATGAATAGTAGTTAGTTAGCACGCCGGTCGCCGGCGACTACGAGACAAGAAGTGCCGATAGACATCAAGCAAACAATCACGCATTCATTGTTTGACCTTCCAACAAGAACTAAGAATTTTTCATCATTCAATCAATAAAGAATCAAATGTTGCAACGGCTCTCTCAACACCTTCTCAGGTCAAGCGGTTCGCGCATACGCATGCCCCTAACCTCGTCTTACTCCACCACAACAATTCTAAATGATGCTCCATCCTGGCACGGGACGACCATCCTCTGTGTCCGCAAGGATGGGGAGGTGTGCATGATGGGAGATGGACAAGTTTCAATGGGGAACATGGTGGTGAAGCCGAATGCACGCAAAATTCGTAGAATCCTTCCAAAATCTGTTGGCGGGAAGGATGAAAAGGACGAAGACAAAAATGGTGGGGTGATTGTGGGGTTTGCTGGGAGTACCGCTGATGCGTTTACCTTGTTGGATCGTTTAGAAGGAAAATTAGATGAATATCCGGGGCAATTAACCAGGAGTTGTGTGGAATTGGCAAAGGGGTGGAGAACAGATAAATATTTGAGGAGGCTTGAGGCTAGTTTGCTAGTTGCGGATGAAAATATCTCACTGGAAATAACAGGAAATGGTGATGTTCTCGAGAGTCACGACAAGGTTCTTTCAGTTGGGAGTGGGAGTCCTTTTGCTCTTGCGGCTGCTAGGGCTTTGCAGGATCAGGAAGGAATGAGCGCGGAAGAAGTTTGCAGGAAGGCTATGGATATTGCTTCGGACATGTGCGTATTCACAAATAAGAGTTACAAGTATGAGGTTATGGACAGTAAGGAGCCTGATGATAACGAAAGCGATAAAGAGGTATAAATACTTAGAACATAATTGTTCATTTCATGGATCAGCGATTCAGTCGAATTATCTTTTGTTTGCATCATTCTTTTCTGCGTTGTTTTGGCGGCTACATTTGTGACAAAGAGTTCTACCTGTCAATAATCATACCAGCCTTATTGGTAACATCATCGAAAGGATGCAATGCACTCTTTGTTCTTTTCTTATTCGAAATCATATTTCTTTTTTTGCAGAGGAGGAAATGCTTGCTCAACTTATTCCCCGAGCGAAATGTCTTTGAACAAAATGCGCAAGTTGATACTATCTGGTTATATTCAGAACCTTCGTTGACAGATTTCTGGTATTGCCTTTGTATTTCGCCGTCGAGAACCGTATCTTCGTCGTCTGAAATACTAAAGATATCCTCGCTCTTGTTGCAGATGTGGGAAGTGGTCGTGATAGATTCGTTTGGTTGAAGATTCAAGATATCTTCCTTGAAACGATTACTCTGGAATCCATTTGGTACTTCATTTTCCTTATCTCCTCCGAGATTGTTCCAGACAAGCTTCAGATTCAATTTCAACTGTTCATGCTCAAATTTCTTGCAGCTTTTATAGTCATCGTAATGATGACAATGAAAATGTAGATGATTTTTCATTTCGTGTGCAGTTTGAATCGATTTACCACAGTACATGCAAAACAAAGCTGAATTTTCCATTTCCTCCTTTAGAGGACTTTTAGATACAAACGTGTCATCTTCCATTGCATGCATGTCATCAACCTCTCCAGTGTCATTAGGGAAAAATCTCTTTTCCTCGGAATTGAATGCAGCCAATTTTCTCAATGTCTTACAACTTTCGTGGATATATCGAGTTTCTTCCTCGTCTTGTTGACTTTTTGCACATGCACTCATATCTGGATTATTTGAGTATGCACTTTGATCAAACGAACCAAAGTCGTGAAGGCTTTGCTGAAAAGCTGAGTCCTCTGTGATCCCGCTCATTGAAACTTGATGCAAATTAATGTTGAGATTAGTGGCTCTATGGACCTGTCTCTTTTTGCCGAGAAGACTTCCATTGGAAGGTAAAGTCCATCTAGACTCTCGCGTTCTTCGGTTGTAATAATATGTTTTCCCTGTGCGATCGTCGAAGACTTCCCGCCACTGATCCACGACAGCGTCCTTTGTCTCATCCTCTGATTGTCCCCCCGGTACTCTCAAATCAGATTGAAGCATCTGGGCATTCTCATCCTTTGTTAAATCTTCAATTTTCATACTGGTATCAGCCTTATTCATATCAATAGAATGCATTTCTGTATTCTCAATATCTTCAAAGGCAGTTACAATTTCTTCTCCTTCCATCTGGATCTCCTCCACAATTGAATCCTCGTCAACATCGATACACAAGTCTTGTGCTTCATCGGAACGCGAGCATTTGCTTGATGCTTCCTGTTCTGGTGGGGTCATGGCGGGAACATCAATACTAGAGCCCCTCTGATTGTCATTGTTTGTTCCGATTTCAGCATCTGTATTTTGAAAGCCGGTCATTAACCTGGAGTACAAGCTACCCTTTACAAACGGAGACTGTTTCATATCCTGAGTACTACTAAGCGCACTGTTACTAGGCTCTTTACTATGGGGTGAAGGGTCGTTATGGAGATGATTATGTGGTACAAGTCCATCTTTACTTCTCTTCTCAACGGCATGCGAGGCTTTCATACTGGTCGGGGAAGAATCAAATGTGATTGCACTAATGCAACTCGCATTCATATTGCTGGGTGAAGGTTCAGCTGGTGGGCACAATGCCTTCTTGGGGAACGAAATGTCAATTATTTTAGTATCGTTTTCCTTGTCCATCGTAGCAAGATCATATACAGTTATGTTGGGTGCCCAGTTTTGGCACCGACGTGAAGGGATCGAATCCTTTTCCCTAACTCCTGATTCACTATTCGTGGATTCCTTCACTGATCATCATGAAAAAAAAGCAGAAGGTTTTTACTCACACTCGCTTGTTTGGTCATTTCTGTGCTCTATTTTGTTGAAATGGCTTAGACAAATGAAACAAGGTCGTGACAATGCAAATAATGCACGTTCTAGTCACCACAAGGCATTAAAGGATCTGGAGTCTGAAATGAAACTTCTCCAATGGCATAAACTTGCAAACGAATCAGCACTTCAGGCTGCTTTAATGAGAACCAAAGCTATTCGGAAAGAAGAGGCCCGGGTGAAGCCATTGATGGACAAGGTGAGACGAATGAAAAACAAAGAGAGATTGAGGAAAGCAAGAGAAGAAGAAGAGGCAAAGCCCATTGTCGAGGTGAGTGCCCAGTACCAGGCATTTTTAAATGAGAAGTTTAGCTGTATTATCATCACCAACCTGAACCTGTTTTTTAATACACTGCCTGTTGGATGCATTTTAGCTTACATATGATACAAAGACTCGTCTCGAACAAGAGGAGGGAAGATATTTGTTGGCGGACAAAAACCGACGAGAACGTAGGGCTGATTTGTTACTTGAATCGCAAAGAATGATTGAAGAACGCGTGAAACTCAAGTCTCGGAAAGATTACTCCAGGCACATTCAGTCTATGAATAGAGGCAGCGAAGGAAAACTATATAAATGCAATCCTTCTGAAGCAGAAAATTTCAACGAAACCACGGAAATTTTCAACGAAGCGAAGAAGAGACTTGACGGCCTTTCAAATTCGTTACAGAGAGAATAAAGTTGAAAATGTGAAGGACGTTGGCGAACTTCATAACGTGAATTACTCATGTTTTTTTTAAATATATCCTGGCTGTGCACTACGTGTACGTGGTGTATAACAGTCTCGAATTTCTATTAGAGAATCTTTCCAACACAAGGATACAAATGCCATCAAACACCACATTAGTGTGACATAACATGTCTATCTTCACAAGATACTCGCCTCTCGGGTCAGTCACCCTGAACATTGAACATACGACATTGAAAGTCATGAATAAAACATGAATCAAGAATTCAAATTTTTCAAATCTTGAAATCAGTGATGAAGAACTTTCGCGAGACTGAGGAACAAAATCCAATGTTGTTTTGCTGCCAGCATTTATCTTACCGCGTCACAATGTTATGCAGCAACTTTCAAACAGGCGTGAAAAGTGCTATCTCCCTCGCTCCTCTCATTCGAGCTGACATTTCTGATCTCGGGCAATATGAAGAATCAAGAATTGGTAAGCCGACTTGAATTGAAAATATAAAGGGTGGATCCTCTATTCAACAGTTGTGCATGGTTTCTAATTCAAATCTCCATTCACAAAAAGGCAAATGACATAGGCAAAAAGTCGAGCAACAAAAATGTTCCTCAAAAGAATGACATCTTACTGGGCAGAGGTGGTAATAATAATAAACACCCTGGGAACGAACAACTAAGGTCCCTGGCACGAGTTCTTGCGAGTCAATATAGCCGTTGTTCCAAGAAATGTAAATCTGATTTATCAAGAAGCTTGGTGAAACAGGTGCGCGATCTAGACCCCCCTGGGCGCTTTCTCAAAGTTACATTGCACCAAGATGGCTCGGGTCCAGAATGGGACGATGTTGGGGACAGAGTTGCACGCGAGAAAGCCAGTCAGGTTCTTCGCGATGCTGTAGGAATGTTAGAGGATAGAAATCCTGTAATTCTGCGCAAGACGTCAGCGAAGCGCACCAAGAGATCTAAAGTGCCTCTGGGACACTGCGTTTCTTCTGCTCGCATTCATCGCCCTCCTGCTGATACTGCGCATAATGGTGTTTCTAATTATGATCCAGCCCAAATTCGCATGACTAAGGCAGATGCAAATGTCTCAAGATACCAGCACGCGTGTAAAAAACGGCGTTCTGATAACATCCCCCTTCAATCTCAAGTTGGGTTGATTCATCGCTCGCCACGTGTACGTGTACCTCAAATGCACGAGCATATGTATACGCACAACTACGTCGTTCATCCTGCCTCAAGACATAACTTTTCGAACCATCCCACGATTCCAAGTGTTTCACCAGAAATCTCTGAATACTGGAGAGAAGGAAGGCCAGACCATAACAATCCTTGGGCAAGTGTGAACGTATCATTCGAGCAGGGGGCTGCAGTGCATCCTGCCTCAAGTTATTCGAACCATCCCACGATTCCAATTATTTCACCAGAAATCTCTGAACACTGGAGAAAAGGAAAGTCAGCAGACCACAACAATCCTTGGGCAAGTGTGAACGTATCATTCACGCAGGGGGCTCCACATCAACATTGGAATGGGCATTCTTATCAACCCCAAGATTGCGTTTCATACGCCCATGGTGCTCTGCAGGCAGGATTTCAAACTACGAAAATCGCACATAATGATGTCTGCGATGATTGGAATCTCGACCTTGACCCAGATGATTTGAGTTGGGCTTCTGAAAGTAAGCAAAACTGTGGAAATCCTAGCTAATACGTGTGTACACGTACCGGTATTAGGCGAAGGGTAGAACGGCTTTGGAACTGGATCGTATTGTGCCAGTTATCGTTCAGAAAAATGGTGAAACTGAGAAAATTCTAGCCAATACGAGAACACGTACCGGTATTAGGCGAAGGGTAGATAGAACGGC
>Ga0115005_10001387_pt1 | contig 19182 bp, 21 predicted proteins | sample ArcOceMetagenome_FD_87163 | JGI IMG/M metagenome (GOLD analysis project Ga0115005, IMG submission 87163) | Marine eukaryotic phytoplankton communities from Arctic Ocean - Arctic Ocean - Greenland ARC118M Metagenome | ecosystem: Environmental > Aquatic > Marine > Oceanic | place: Arctic Ocean... | reverse complement strand
GAACTAAAGTTAAATATGTTAGTACTAATATTTACATTGAGGCTAAATACTGTTAACATATTAGGTACAACTGATAGTAAGTTACTGAAAGAGCTTAGGGTCAAGTTTAAAGTAGACGTAACGAAGCTATGTAGTAATACTAGAACATTATAATCACGTGGTAGTAAATAAGTTACTTCGTTTAACGAAACTCAGTCAACTAATTTAAAATTAAATAAATAATTTCAAATGAATGTTAAAGATAGGTTTGGTAGATAGTGCATAAAATTAATAGTCATAAAATAGTTAGTTAATTTATCTTCAAAAAAGTTTAGATTATACGATGAAAGTAGTGTTTGGGATTTGAATTTAGATACGTCTGTTGTACCAAAATTGTAGAATGTAAATATATCAGGTTCAATATTTTGAGTATTATTTAACTTAAATCGTACACCTATCATGGACTCATTGAGTAATGTATGGTGGTCGTTTGAGTTTACTAAATCATTGAAAAAACGTCTTTTAAGGATACCTTGTAACTCACGAATATTAAAACAATTCATACGTTGGTAACGTCTATCAACACAGACTAATTGACATAGCATAATTAAACCACCTGGTAAAAACCAAAAAGCAGCACTATTTAATCTGGGGAAGGCGACATCATGTACTCCTAGTTGAGTTGGTAATAAGAAGTTTCCAAATGCACCAAAAATAACAGGCATAATCATAAAAAAAACCATGATAACTCCATGGGCTGTTGCAATACTTAAGTATTGTAGACTATCACCAGCTAAAACCCCTACACCAGGGTATGCAAATTCAAGCCTAATAATAGTAGCCAAACTCATCCCAGCGGTACCAGCGACTAGTACAAAGTTGAAATAATTAACAGCTATACGCTTATGATTAGTTGTATATATTCAACTATTTAGAGCATAACTAGTCCGAGTCTTAACTCAAAACATCATAATTACTACACTTTGTGTTAAAGTTTTTGTGGATGTATAGTTGGGTGACATGGTATAAGTATTTTTAAAATTCATAAAAGGTTTAGAGAAAAAAGAAGAAAAGTAGTTTATTAAATTAAATGAGGAGGTAAACTTCATAAGATATAATGCAGTTAGTAATACTTAGAGTTAGTATTATTTAGTTTCTGTTGAAACTTAGTTACAAATTTAAAGCTGTTTTGGGTTCAATCGTTTAAGTTTATAGAACGTAGTAAAACATTCTGAACTAGTATAATAACTAACCCTAAGCCGAACTCAACAGCTGATAAAATAAGGAAAAAGAAAGTAAGAGATAGGAGGTTTAAATTATCAAAAACTAGACCACTTATTAAAGTTAGTATATATAGAGTGATTCATAAAAACTCAGCGGTTAATAGTAAGTGTAGAGATGTATTTACATTTATTGTAATACTTGCGAAAAGTATAAAAAATAATAAAATAATAAAATTTATATCACCAAATGTCATAAAATATGTTAAGGGTTTAGTATATTTGCCTGCTTCAGTAATGTTGTTACATAAGGGGTGTAGTGTGTGGGTATATCTGGAAATATATAGGGGGTAATTGTATTTATAAAGATCTCGTTAGTTTCTGTTAGGATACCTAAACTTGACAACAGGTTATTAATAACCACATATAAAAAAAAAAGTGATAAGACAAGTATTAATACCCGTAGTAAACTATAATGTTTTGTTTGTGTTTGGGGGGTTATATTTGAGGCCTGAGTATATTTTAATTTAAATAAAGAGTGTACACATATATTATTAATATATATGGGTGTCACTTCGAATTTTATTTTCCCAATTTGTAATTGTTCGTACGTTTTTTTACGGTGTTTCATCCTAAAGTATAAGTTTCTGATTAAGTGTTTTGATTTCATAATTAATATTAAAGGTTAAGTCTTTTATTTGTAAAGTATACATCTTCTTTATAAGATTGATTAACTCCGTGAATTTCAAATATTACTAAATAAAAGATAAAGAATCCTAAGGCAATTCTTGGGACAATTTCTAAAAGGTATACAAAGAAAAATACGAATTTACCTCATAAAACAAAATAAGTATAAAATAAATCATTGGCAAAATCATTTTCATCTTCGAGTAAAAATGACCTATCATCTTGATTATCTAAAGTAAATAATAAAGTTCCGTGTAGGGATAGAAATAGCTCATTTAAGTATTCATCATCATCAAAGTCTCCGATGAATATATAGTAAGTATCTAGAACATCTTCAATGAAGTCATATACATTAACTCTGAAAAATAAAGCGTAGAATCTTATAACAACTGAGAAAGTATTTAAAAAATCTGACTTAAATTGCAGTGCAACGAATTTAGATGTACGCCCTCCTCCTTCAGAATTTGCTAAAAAAGCAAAATAATGGATTGAGTGTTTATATATAAAATATATAAAAACTATAGAAAAAAAGTAGAAAATACTTGTATCTAAAAATTCAATTGCCTCTTCTTGATCATCATCAAAAGTTAAGATGACTACAGATCAGTATAGTGCGACGAAAACAATTGTTTGTAACACAGTTTCAAATTGTAAACGCATATCTTTAGCCATTGAATAAAAATAGTAGTAAAATCTAACAAAATGAAAACCCATTGGTGTTGTTCACTTTAGGAGTAAATTTGTTAGAAAACAGTATACAATATATCAAATATAGACGATAAATAAAAGGTAGTAAACAATACCTTCACCATAAAAAAAATTTAAATTATTTGTATAAGAGTCAAATACAGAAACAACAGAATAATTTAAAACATTATTGAAATAATAGGTTGTGATATAATCATTAAATAATGTTGATAATTCAGGTGCAACTAAAAATGTAGTACTTAAGGTTTCTTGATATTCGGAATGTAAAAGTGTTGATAAAGGTAAAAAACAGGTTGTAAGTTGTAAAAAAGAATCGTTCATAACATGAAGGTATAAAGTACTTGGTAGGGTAGTAAGTGTATTTGTGTATAAAAGTAACACATCTAAATGTGAAAATTTTATGACTGTATCAAAAAGGACATGTTTATTTACGAATGAGGATTGGGTAATAAAACTAGGTAAACTTCAATCCATAGTAATTAAACTAGAGGTTTTTTCTCAATTTAAAGAATCGGTTAATCACATTTGATTAGATGATTTATATGTAGATACTCAGTTAATTTCATTAAAAGCGTTAAATGATTTCATAATTAATATTAAATAAATAGTGTATAGTAGTCAGTTAGTATTAATAAAAAGTTAGATAACCAATTTGGGGTATTAACAGCAAAAGAGTACTCTATAGGATAACGTAAGTAATGTGACCCGTAACTAAAGAATATAAAAGCATAAATCATTAAAAATAAGTAAAAGAACTGTTTTAGTGAAGAGACACAGTATGTTGTAAATGTTAATGGTACCTCACTCATTGAATAAACTCGTCTAAACAAAGTTATTCAGTAGATATATAAGAAAAATAGGGATAAAAAAACGTATAAATGTGATAATAAAAAAGCTGATGCAAAAGGTCCATCATTTTTAAATCAGAATACGGTTTTAACATTATGGTATGTAAAATGGTCTTTCTTAGCCGTACCTCAACCCCATCTAGAAGGTTCGTGACTTAACTGTATATAATCGATAGGTCTGGACTGTTGATACCAAGTAGGGTTAGTGAAATACCCAAAAAAGGCCATAATAAAATGAGTATATAATAAATAGCCTAAAAATATATTTATTATAATAATATGCACTAAAGACTTTTTTCAAAATAGTCAGCGTACACTGAATTGAAGTATAATAGCGTACATTAATATAATTGAGTAAACAGATATAAATTTAAAGAAAAATAAACGAGTATACCAGTGTCATCATGATACTACAAATGAGAGGTTATAATTAAGTTCATAATAAAAGGGGACGATAACTAATATAATTGCTGCTCCAAAATTTATAATATAATATAATTCCATTAATCAGAAAGTTTTATACCATGCAAACCAAACTCGCTTATCACGACCAGTATAGCTACCGTAACGACTTACAATTAAATTCTCAGCAATTCAAGCAAAAGTAAATAAGAATAAAATTCAGGTCTGTACAAGGCTTCATTCAATTGGTTCCCAAATAGGTTCATCATCAGTTAAACAAGCGTCTATATACATAATAAATGTGGAGTAATATATGTAAAATAAACCTACACCAAAAAAACGTACGATTATTTGATTGATATGGTGAGTTAAGTAAGTCTGGTGGAAGTTTGTTAGAACATCCCTACTTAGAGTAAACCATTGTGTAAAGGTTAATTTGTTGTCAATCATTGTAGTTGTAGATGTTAAGTTTAGGTTGGTACTTACAGATGAGGTTTTTTGTGTTTTAGAAACTAAAAACGAATAAACCCCTACAATACTAAATTGTCTTACGGGGAGGTTAGTTTGTAAGTTAGACAAAACTTTTACAATAGTTGTGTAAAGATTATATATATGTAATCAAAATGAGTATAACATTTATAGAATAGTATTTAACTTAGTATAAATAATAGTAAACCACCTACGTGTCTTTCTAAAGCATCTTCATGCGTAATTAACCCAAACGAAGTACTTAATATAATTGTTGAGGCACCAATAGATGTAGATAGAATACGTAGAGCTTTATAAGATATAGTGTAACGTCTTGAGGGGGTTGAAAGTAACCTAAAGGATTTAAAAAAGGGTGTGTTATTATATAGAAATATAGTTAATCAAATAATATGATTATTATATTTATTTGAGTTGTTATTTGTGATTAAGTACCTATGTATACAACCTATGTCAGCTAATATCTGAATGATCATTATAGTTTTACGTGTATATATAACTTTACTTTGTGGGTTTTTTTGCGCTAACGCAAAGTGTATATGGTTTTGTATATAAGAAGGGGAGTATACGTGCATGTATTTGAGTACACAGGGCTCGAACCTGTACTCGCTAGAGTCAAAGGCTAGTGCTTTACCGATTAAGCTAGTACTCAAGGTGTATGTAGGAGAAAGTCTAGTATTAGTACTGTTGTTGTCACTTATTAGATAACATAAATCAGTACCCCTCAGAGTAATTAACTGTTGTCCATTTTGTAAATATACCCCCGAAAATGTTTAAAGGTGATATATAAATTAGATAAAACTGTGTATTTATATATAATTTATAACTTAATTTAACTAAGTATTGAATTCAGGTTAAGTTTTTAAATAAATGTAATATATGTTCAGTAGTCAAGGGATTTTGACTTAAAATAGAAAAATTAGAAGCATTGAAGAGAGAAAAATAGAAAGAATTAAGCTTAGGAATTTAATTCAACCTATTTTTGTTAAAAAGTCGAATCGGTACCTTGGGATACCACCACGTACAAAGACTAGTAGAGCTATTAACAAGATAAATTTAATTCCCATGTTAAAAATAGCTGAATTTAAATATTTCATATTAAGAATAATTCATAATGAATTATAAAAAAACATGAACGCTGTTATAAATAAAGAGTATAACCACACAAAGCAAGATTCAAGTAAATTGAACATTTGAGGGTATTTATACTGTAAAAAAAATAGTAAGTCCTGTATAATATCAATAATATTAGTAGAGATAAGGTATTCGTAAACTCACATAATATATAAAAAACTATAGATTTTTAAATAAATAAGAACATAATAGAGTATAAGGGTTTATTAATTTAAAATTGTTTGTTTTACCGTTTTGACTAAAACGTAAAACAACTGAGGTAACTGTAAATCCACTTAAAATTAAACCACTAATTAAGATAGTGATTCCAAAACCTTCAGCAAATTCAACTAAAAGATGAGCAAATGAGAGAAAATAAAGATTTTTTGTAATACAAAAATCTAGTAAACAAAGAGTTGGGTATATGAATTCAGTAAGGAGTAATAAAGTAAGGTCATTAAAAAGGTACTGAGCATGTATCAAATATTATTTTTATATAAAAAAATAATTTATTAAGTGTATTTTATCAACTTGACCGTTGAAAACCAGGTATAACTGACTTATATGCTTCAGACCTTAGCGTAAACCTTCCATAACGTGTTTTTTTATTTACACCTCAAACTCTACCCGATATAACGCAACGGTTTCGTATTTTATTAATTGACTTGTTTTTGTGAAAAGTTGATTGGTAATATAACGCTTGGTATCGTTGAGTATAGGGTATAAACTTATTTTTTTTCACAGATTTGAAAAATAACTGTTTAACTTCGTTTTTTAAAAATAAATGACGCTTAAGATTATCTATATTTTTCCATAATTCATGACGATCCATAAAATATATTAGTAAGGTTTAACGATCTACATCCCCAAAAACAATATCTTGAGAACCTAAAACAGTAACTAAATCAGCTAAATAGTGTCCTTGTACCATTCTAGGCATAATATGCATGTGGTGGTATGCGGGGGTACGTATTTTACATCTATAAGGTTTAGAGGTTCCATCTGAAATTATAGATACCCCAAATTCACCTTTAGGAGCTTCTACAGCATTATATGTAAAACCTTTAGGTATACGAATACCTTCACTATAAGTTTTAAAATGATTAATTAAGGTTTCCATTGAGGTGTACTTAGTTGTTTTATTTAATTGGTTTTTTTTAACTTGGTGTAAAAAATCAAAAAAGGAGAATGTATTAACTTTTTGAGATGAATTAGTAAAGGATGTATTATTTGTAAGGTTACTTAAAATTTGGAAAACAATATTAACACTTTCATACATTTCACGTACTCTAATCAAAAAGCGATCATAACTATCACCACGCTTCCCTAAGAAACTATGTATAGATAGGAATCAGTATGAGGCGTAAGTTTCTGATTTATAGAATCGCATATCTTTTTTTATACCGACACTTCTAATTACTGGTCCAGAAGCAGAATAAGCTACAGCGTCGTTAATATTTATACTACCAACCCCAATTAGTCTTGTTTTTCATATACTATTCGTGGTTAAAATTGCAAATATCTCAGTAAGTGATTTGAAACAATCACGGGCAAATAAAGCGACATCTAGGAAAAATTGATGATTTAACCCTGTTCAATCTAAATCATTAGGTCTATAAAATGCGGCATGCATCCGAGCCCCCGAGACACGTTCGTAAAACTCCATTAGACGTTCACGTTCTTCAAAAGCTCAGAATAAAGGGGACATGTTACCTACGTCTAAAGAATGACATGAGAGTGCAAGTAGATGATTCATAATCCTTGTAAGTTCATCAAATAGTACTCTAATCTGTACATATAATGCGGTGTGAGATGTAGTTTTTAATAAAGACTCAACAGCTAAACAAAAAGCATGTTCTTGTGTCATCATAGATACATAGTCTAACCGATCAAAATAAGGAATAGACTTTAAGTAGGTACGTTTTTCTATTAATTTCTCAGTACCACGGTGTAGAAAACCAACGTGAGGATCTGCCCTTTCAACAAGTTCACCACTAAGTTGTACGACTAACCGTAAAACTCCATGAGCAGCTGGGTGTTGTGGCCCAAAGTTTAAAACAAAACTTTTAATTTTTCGTTCAGTATAAGAATTTTGTGGAAATGGTGGTTGTCAAAAATTAAAAATTGAAGATTTCATAAGTTATTAAGTAATATATTTTCAATTATAAAGTATATACGTGGAGTTTCTTAAATCAGGCATGTCATCAATCTTATGGTAATACTGAATATAAGTATCAGTTAATATAAACGTAGACAATGTAAAAAAGTCTACCTCTAAATAAGGCTTAACATCTGTGTTATCGTAGCGGGTTTGGTAAATCCAGTTAGGTGTATAGTAACTTTGTTGTTTTTTATTTTTCATGATTCTATACTGCAGTGGTTTATTTTTACGGTAAACTAAGCGTTTAAATTTACGTATTCTGGTATTTGTTCAGTTTAAAAATCAACGGGTTATAATGTAGTACCATAAAGATACAACGAGTTGTAAAAAATCATTTTTTATTAAAATTGTATTAATTGTTGTAGTAACATTACCGTTTACATATATGAAACCGTGTGAACTAAAAAGTTCAGTTGTTGATACGTCAGGTAATAGTTGTGAATAAACTACTATTTTGTCAAGTGTAGACTCTGAATAACTTAATAAGTACTGAGATGATAAATGATAGAACTTTGTTAAATATTTAGTTAATTGATGTTGGTATTGGAATTTAACGTTTAGTGATACTTTTAAAGCTGAACGTACTTGACGTCAAATTCGTTGGTACCCAGGTTTAAAACGTACTCGAGGAATACGTACCTCCGAATGTATATATAAATCACCAACATCAATACCCTTAGCATTATAATCAGAAGTATAATAAACATTACGTAAATTATCACCGTATGTTAAAACAGATTGATTAATATTTTTCTGAAGAATATTTTTCTTTTTAAACATAAACTGCTCTACCGTAAACAATTGGTAGAATAGTCTATACGAGAATTTATCAAGTGAGGAGATTAGTCTTGTTGATTTACTTAGTAGTCTCGTTAACACTTGTTTTTTACGGCGTATTAATACATTCTTCTTTGACTGGCCGGGGTATACAAACGAGAAAAGTTTTTTTTTGAACTGAGATTTAAGTTTATGTGGGAAACTGTTTTTTCGTAAAACTTGTGAAATTATATTAAAACCATTATTACGTCATATAAACGATTTTATAGACTTGGTTGTAATTTGTAGGGAAGGCTCTAAGTCTATTATCGAATAGGGTATTAGTTTACTAAGGCTGTAGAGTCGAGGTTTAGTACGGGTGTGGTTTATAGATACACCTTGCTTCACTAATATAGGTTTAATAAAATTACGGTATAGGGTTGAATTATCAGGTAGGTATTTTTTAAATCAGAATACTTTTTTGTAAAAACGTAAAGTATGGTTATTGTAATACTTCCCTACTAAGTTATGTAATTTTTGGAATGAGGGTATATTAGTGGGGAAGCTGACAGCAGTACTGAGTACTTTATATCGGGACAACGTTCTAACCCCTTTACGGAACTTAACGCGTTTACAGGTTATTTTATGTTTGTCTAAAGCTTTATTAGGTAAAGGGGTTTTATACTTACCTACAGGGTTAATCCTAGTAGATAAAGTTAATATTTTAGTGTTAATTTGGGGGTTAATGGTAGTTTTATAGGTGGTGTTTTTTAGATTTGTTTGGTTTTTTTTTAGTGTACGGAGTTTTGTACGGCGTAAATGTTTTTGTTTTTTTTTAGTTGTATACGGTATAGATTGTAATGTTAATGTTTTTACTGAAAACGTGCATCAGTAAACAAAACGTTGCATGTAATTACGTTTATTAAAACCCACTCTTGTATTTAAGAACGTGTAGTAGTTATTAAGATACTTTGAGGGTAGTCTTAGTGGTATATAAGAGGTCATAAAAAAATTTCGAGGTCTGAGTATTAGAGTTAGTAGTTGTAATTTAGTAAGTTTTGATTTATTTAGGTTTAGGTTCTTAAGTTTATAGATACTAGGGGTGAGTTTACGTACTTTCTCCTTACGGTGATTTAATGGTATAAGTTTTTCTCACATGTTATCCATGTAAGTGAATTGTAATTCAGAAATACGGTTACTTATTAAATTATACGTACTATTAAAAAAATTATTTCTGTAGTTGAAAAAATGTAAATGGAATCAGGTGAGAGGGATAATGTGTGAAGGTAGTTTAAGGTAATTATTTTGTATCATGATTTTAGATTTTAAAGTGTTGTTAAGGGTAGTTGGGTTAAATTTCATAAATTATAACTAAAACCATTTAGATTTTATACTCACTTCTTTATCAGATGAGGTTTTTTTCTTAGAAGGGTATTTTTTCTTTACAACTTTATAATTAATTTTTTCTAAAACTTGGGATAGGTTAGCTTTACGTTTAACTTCTATTAAAAAGTAACGCAGTACTTTATTGTAATTATAACTATTTCAACCATTTGATCATGTACGTTGACCACGTACAGGCTTTCCTATGGCGTGACACCTTCCACGATAAGATCGTATTAAGTATAAACGCATAATGATTAACCGTAACAGATCAGTATACTGATTATTAACTGTGTGTACTTGTGAAAGGAAGATATTTAAAGGTTTAAGTATAACTCTTGATGTCTCGTTTTCATAATCTGGGAGTAATTTTGCAGGTGTAGGTAATAATAAAGTTAGTTCAAAACGTTGATTAAGTAATTTTTTAACCTGCGTAGATAACCCAGGAGTATTTAATAATAGTGAAGGTACAGTCTGGTTTGTATAAAATAATGTCCCACCAAAGAAAAAACCTTTTGTTCAGTATATCTGTAATACATGTTCAAATTTCATTTATTTTTTTTTCTTCTTAGCTTTAGATTTAAAAAGGGCATATTTACGATTTCACGTAAATTCCCCAAATTTAAACCCTACGTTTCATACATTAATATTCCGTGTAGATCATTTATTACCCATATGAATAATAACTTCATAATTTAGAAATGTTAAAGGTACTACGGAACTACGCGTTCTAATTCGTTTTTCAGAGGTATGGTGTACGCTATTTGTCTTTATTAAGTACATAATACGTCATATTTTCGGTGAAAAATAGTTAAGTTTTACTTTTCTATTAAAGTCAGTTTTATTAAAATAAATAGCTCCCATAATTTATACTTTCTATTTAAACTTTGTTGTTTTACCTCAAGGTGTACGCTGGTACTTAATTGACTTAGCTCTACCACCGTGTGGATGGTCAGTAGGGTTCATAGCTACCCCACGTACTATTGATTTATAACCTTTATTCTTACGAAAACCAGCATAATTATTTTTAAAATCCCGATTAACAGGTAACGCTATTGAACCTAAAGAGCCTAAAGAATGAGTTGAGAAAATCTTACGTACACCTGAAGGTAACTTTACTAAAGCGGTATGAATTCTTAGGTCCATTTTTAATACGACCCCAAAAACACCTAGACTACGTATGTACTGAACACCTTTATAAGGGAGTAACTCCATCAAAGATATAGGTTTATTCTTTGGTAGATACATAATTAAACCTATACACTTTATTAAGGGTATTATATTTTGACTACTTAAATAACGCTCTACTCTACTAAAAGAGGAGTGGAACTGGTTTAAAGAGAAAAGTTTGTGTTGAGAGGTTGTTATTAGGTGTGTAATAATACCTGAAGATAAAAATATAACAGATACTAACCTATGTATATGTTTATTAAAGATAAAGCTTGCTATAAAAAAAATATTTCTTAAACGTAAGGTATAGTTAATTGTTTGTAGGCGTAGTTTTGAACTACGTTTACCTCGGGTCCGTAGTATTTTCCAACCATGACGACTGCGACCCGCGTTCCATTTCTTTGAATACCATAAAGACTTATATTGAATTTGCAGAGGTAAGTGAGGTTTATATTCTCAAGCTTGCGATGATTGACCCTTAGACGAATTAATTCTTTTAAGATTATAAAGGTTATTTACTAGAGATACCGGTTTATCTAAATTCATAATTTATATTTACTCTATATAAAGACAGTAAAGTTATAATTTTGTATAACTCTAATACTTGTTTTAGGGAATTCCGGTAACACACTTTATAGAGAGTTTCAATAGTCCGTTGTTGTAAAGTATGTAACGATTCTAAATCTGTAAAGGTTTGTTTATCGTAGACATAACCACTAACATTTACCTCTTTTAAAGTTTGTGGTGAATTTGTATCTGAAGATAGTATATTTAAATGCGATACTTTAGTATTTATATTTACCTTAGTATTATGGAGAGAGTTTAAAAGCTGGGTCGTTATTGTAGAGGTTGTAAAAGAGAATAAAGGGTTAAACTGGTTTATTTTTTTAGTAATTACAAAAATATTAGGTATAGTAAACTGGTACTTATGAGAGTTTACACTTTGGTAATAACGTAAGTATTGACGGTATTTTATATACTGTAATGCTCATTGTGCGAAAATACTAAGAAGTGTTAGTCATGAGGTTTGGCGTTTACGACTTGAATCCTGTTTACGAACAAAAGATGTGCCGTACCTCTGATATTTTTTAAACCGCGTAGTCATCCTAAAAACCTTAAATGAGTAACATTTTGTTAACTCACTTAGAGATTTGTTGACTAAGAAACCTTTAGTAGTTGTTAAATATGATCATTTCCGTATCATTCAGAGTTAGTACTAAGTTCTGATAGGGAAAATCCAATACGGCTTTGTAATTGGATTAAACCATACAGTAGTGCTTCTGCTGTAGGGGGGCACCCAGGTACATAAGTATCAACTGGGAGAATACGGTCACAACCTCGAACTACTGCATATGAGTAGTGATAGTACCCACCACCATTAGCACAACTACCCATAGATAAGATTCATTTAGGTTCTGTCATTTGATCATATAAACGGCGTAGAACAGGGGCCATTTTATTTGTTAGGGTCCCAGCAACTATTATTAAGTCTGATTGTCTGGGTGAAGCTCGAAAGATAATACCAAAACGATCCATGTCATAACGGCTTGTAGCAGCATGCATCATTTCTACTGCACAGCAAGCTAAACCGAAGGTTAAGGGTCATAAAGATCCAGCACGTGATCATCCAATAAGGGTTAGAGTTTTTGAAGAGAGTCATTCTAATATCATAATTTATAACTTAACGTCTAAGAGACCGTCGTATATGTCGAGAAAAACCACTTGGTCTAGAAACTCCATAAACTGAGCGCCTTTTAACTTTACCGACCATAGGTGAAAAATCATAAACCCCTCTGATCGCAGTATAACCAACCCCGGGGAGATCATTTGCACGACCACCATGGACTAGTATTCTATTATATTTTGTACATAAGTAACCTTTACCAGGTAAACGTGCTGTTAATCTTAAACTATTATTTAGGTTTATTTTTGCCACGTGCCGTATTGCTGAATTTGGCTTCTTTGGTGACATTGTTACTACACGAGTAACGATACCTTTAACTTGGGGTGAACGTTTGAGTATTGGAGTTCGTGACATAACAGGATTTTTGTATTTTAATCCTGGTTTTCGAAATTTACGTTTACGTAGTGCTGATTGTTTACAGGTTGCCATTTATATATATTATTAGATTACAAATGATTGTCACGAAATACCTAACCAGTACATTAGTAGAGGTACTCCAAAAAAAAGTAAACTCTCACGGGTGGTTAAGTCTATAGGTAAACGGTGCATTAAACTTGTGGAATAGCTAAACATAATATTCATTCAGGATCGGAAGAAAAATGTTGGGCCAATTAAGTAAAGAAGGAGAAGGAGATATAGTGCAACAATGGGGAAAAGATCAAAAAAAAAACTGAAGAATAGAAACTCTGCAACAAAAAAAATGGAACCAGGGAATCCTAAAAATATTAGAGTGTTAAGTAAGATAGCTAAAAATAGTTTTGGGCATAAAAAATTTAACCCACTAATCTCTGTAATTAAACGAGTTTTAAATCTACGAGCTACAGCATCAACAAGTAAGAAAGAATTTGTAGACAAAAGAGCATGACTAATAAGCATACAGAAACTAGATAGCATTAGGTTAGACTGGCCACTAACTACACATATGGTAAGTCAGTGCATTTCAACAACTGTAGAGTAAGCAACTAGTTTTTTTAAATCGATTTGGTAAAATAGTTTAAAAACTGCATCACTCACACCTATTAGTAAAAAGGGGTACACATATAGACATGTGGGCTCTAACTGTAAAGTTAGTAAACATTTTAGTAAACCAAAAAAAGCAAATTTAACTAATACACCACTTAAAAATATTGAAAAGTTTGTAGAAGCCTCTACGTGAGCTTTAGGCAGTCAGCCATAAAATGGCCATATAGGTAACTTTACACCAAAACCAGCTAATCAGCATAAAAACAGGAAATTTACCTCGAAAGAAGATAGGTAATAATAAGAGATAACAGAAAATTTAGAACTATTACAAACCATAAAAAGATATAATAAACCAAAAAGTAAAAATAAAGCTCCAAATTGGGTTCAAAAAAACATTAAATAAGCAGCTTCAACACAGCGTCTAGTTTTAGCAAACTTGTATAATATAAAAAAAGAGGGTACTAGCAACATCTCGTAAGCAAGGAAAAAAAGAATAATTGAATCAGTGAAGAATATGGTATAACCTGAAGCTAAAATTAGTTGACAGTAGAACATAAAACTCATTAACTCGTCTTTATTGTAAGATAAACAAAATAAAATCGAGAGTATAGTTATTAGCATAAATACATAAATAAAGGGGTAATAATAAACCTCAATTAAATTTAAAGAAAGTGAGGTAGTGGTGAAAAAATCATTGTTAGTAAACAAAGATAGGAGAGAAATATCTATATCAAGGGAAGTATTAGAAAGTAATATTGTATACTGATAGAAATCTAGGGTATAGTTAAGTAGTAAAAAAATTATTAGGAAGATAAACAATGTGTTAGTTATAAATAACTTAGAAACTAAAATACTAGTAGTAGTTCTATATAGAGCTGATAGTGAAAACATACGTAATAGAAATAAAACCAATAAAAACGTTAATGAATTGAAAAGAAAGTAATATATATAACCATACCATAACATAAGTTATCAAAAAGAGTAGTAAGAGGTTTGTCTTGAAAGCGATAAAGGGGTGTTTACCTTACGCTTTACACGAGTTAAAAACCTCGTCTTAGCCGGTAAACGGTGTTGTATCTGACGTGCAAAATAATAAGCCCGACCAGGGCGTAAATTCTTAAATTCGAATATACTAACACCTGCGGGTAACTCAATAAACCAGCTCGCTAACTTACCTACCCCTTTTCCCATACGTGAACCTTCAACTTTTTTACTTAATGGTAAATGGGGGAAAAGATTAAACCAGATATACCTAGACGTTTTATCGAATTTACGGGATGATTTTTTTAAAAATAACTTCATACGGAAGATTTGTTTGTTATTTAAACGAACAGGTTGTAATAACTTTAGACCGCACTGACCATATATAATTTTATTATTTTTAGGGGTTCTAAAAGTACGTCTTTTAAAGATATTTTTATATATAAATTTACGGGGACGTAATAACACTTATAAACTAGTTTAAAATTCATAAAAAAATTAAAGATATTTCATCAAAAAGGATAAACCCACTAATTAGTACAATAAGTAAAAATATAGAAAGGTAAAAGAATGTGAGAATTAACCTTTCATTACCTACGTAAGGTACTTGATTCGTTTGGTAATTAGTTGAGTGTAAGAAACGTATATTCTGTATGTAGAAATAAAGGCTTAAGAAAACTATAACAAAGAAGAGTGTATAAAATAGAAAAAAACTGTTTGCAATATTTAAAATAAAGACTAGTAATTTTGTAAAAAATCCGGCAAATGGTGGCACCCCTGAAACAGAAAATAAAATTACTGTAATTAAAAATATATTATAACTTGAAAAACTAAAATTGTTAAAAGCGTATAAAGTTTTTAACTTTAGTGTTAGTACGGAGAGCATAACCCAGAAAAGAAACGCTAATGTAAAATTATAGACACTTAAATAGGTAAACATAGAGTGTAAAGGTATAATAACATCTCATGTAGTTAACATTTATATATTCCATAATGTCCAATTATTTAACTTCCAATTAATACGAAAATAAGGACTTAATTCTTTGTTCGAGTAGAGTTTTTTTTTAAGTGTTTTTCTTGTCAATAGGAAATTTACAGATTTGTTTGCGCGTTTTATTGAATGGACTCAATCTTGTTTATGTTTTTTATTTTTAGGACTTTTTACGACTGCCATTTATAGTACGAGTAGGACATCAATATAATGAGGTGTAGCAAGAGCTAAAAAAACTAGTAAAGAATTAAGTATACTACTAATTGCTAAGAATGCTTTTATGTAGTACGTCTCACATATAATAAAAAACAAGAAAAATAAACCTATTAAAATCAGTACTCAGAAGAAGATAATATAGAAATAAAAAATCTCAGATAAAGATGAAAGTAGGAAGTGTATAATAAATAAATAAAATGAGGAGTAGAAAAAAATAATATAGAAAAAAAGTGTGTATAAAGGTAACCCTTTAAAGAATGTTGGTTTTCAAATAAATAATGGAGCTAACCCACACTTTACGAAAATAGAAAAAAGTAAAACAAATCAAATTAACCCTAAAGCAAATATGTCACGGGTAGTATTAATATTAATAAAAAAAAGGAATATATACTCAACAATGTACCAATCTAAAGTGAGCATTTTAAAATAAAATAGTAGTAAAAATACGAATAAATTTAATGAGGATACAAGAGATATTCAGAATATATATAAGATAGACTGTAAGTATGTGTGGGGGGTTGATTGTTGAAAGAGATGTCCATAGTTTAAATTTAAGTTACGATAAAAAAATGTTGAAGAGAAGGTTGATGTAATTACAAGTATAAAAATTAAAGCACCTATAACCTCAATTATAAAAATAACCGTAAAGATTGTATTAGCGTAGAAAATAAACGTAAGTCAATAAAGAAAATGGAAGGTTACAATAGTGTAGTCATATATTTCACGAGAAGTAAAATAACTAGTTGAATTAAATATTAATGAGTATAACCAAAAGGTAATTAGTAGTAAATACGTAACTTTTAATTGGAATGAGGTAAAAACTAAATGACCAAACCAAACTGATAAGCTAGGGCCGACTCAGATGTTATTTAAAACAATTAATAAAAATATAGGGGTAGATATAACCCAAAATAGGTCGAAAGAGTTTATAAAACTAAAGTACGTTTTAGTCTTACTAACTGTATACTTAGTAAATGAGTGAAAAATAGGTAAGAGATATGTTATGAGTGATGTAATTAGTAAAATATAACTGATTAAGAAGAAAAATGAAAAACTTCAAATATTAGAGAAGGTTAGAAAAATCATAATTTATATTAAGCCAAGTACTTATAAATGCCTTGTAGTATAATAAAAACCCCTAAATATATAAATAGTACGTGTCATACCCAAAAACTTCAAATACTTACAGCATCTAATATCGGTATATAAGATAGTGGGTAAAGTATTTGCACCGTGTTAACATAAGTCGGGTTGGTGTAAAGTACTATAAGTATTGGAATTATAAAAAAAATATACCTACGCCTGGACTTGAACCAGGACCCTTAAAGGACAAGGTTTTAAGCCTTGCATGTCTACCAATTTCATCACATAGGCTTGTTGTACTACTTATAATTTTAAGAAAATTGAATCTTTTAATGGTAAAATAACTCTAAAACGTTTTAGTAAAAAAAAATTAGTTTCAACAAATGGTATGCTAGTTTTCAAGGATAGTATTAAATGTAACATTTGGTTTATACTTAATGAATTTTTAATATTGTTAAAGGGTACATAAAAAGATATAACAAGATTAAAAAATTTAAACTGGAACTGCTCTTGGGAGAAAGTTTTGTGCGCCATAGGTGATTTAATAAGAGTTGTTCGGTGAATACGGGTTGGTTTAAATGCGAACGATGGTTTACCTAATGAGGAGTGGTTTTTTTGGATATATCATAACCAGGTCATAAGTAAATAAGATTGTTTTGTAAATATTTTCTTACTCTTCTTAGATTTAAAGGGTGTTAATGGGTTATTAAGTAGACGTATATTAGTAATTTTATGAGGGGTAATTAACGAGGTAAAATGGAAACTATACTTAATTTTAGGTTGGGTGTTTAATTTAGTTTTAAATGCTAATAGGTTTTGCGTTTTAAGATGTACTTCCATATATCAAGTTAGAAGGAATCGAACCTACATTATTGGAGTGAAAATCCAATGTCCTAACCGTTAGACGATAACTCGTTAATACTATATAAATTAGATAGCAAAGACTAAAGCAGTTCCTCCAAAACAGAAGAAAGCGAAACTTTCAACGAAAGCAAACCCTAAAGCAGCATAAGTGAAGAGGGTATCTTCGTAGTCAGGGGCGTAAGAAACACTTTTAAGTAAGGAAGCAAAGATTAAACCAGTTCCAATAGCACAACCAGCTAATGGTAGGAAAGTAATACTAATAGCGATAACTTTAGCAGCTTTAACGAATAACATTTATAGTAGTTAAGTTAAACAAGTAATGTTATAAATAGTAAGAGTAGTGAAATACTTAAGACATAAATATAATTTGATCAATTAAATCGTACAATTTCAAAGCTTAGATAGGAGAAAACAAGTTTAAAGAGGTGTTTTGATTTATATATAAAAGAAGTAAACATCATAATATATCTTAGAGTTGTAGTGTAATAGGGTTTTGAATTAATGTGTCTTTTATAGGATCGTAATACATCTCTTGAACCCCAATTGTAGGGAAAGACTTTTGAAAAGGGGCAGTTGAATCCCCGTACTGTAAAAGTAAATTCCGTAAGTCTTGCTTACCGGTAAATACAACACCATGTAACTCAGCAACCTCACGTTCTAGTCAATTAGCTGCTGGGAAAAGTTCTGTAATTGAGAAGAAATTAGAATTTAAGGCTGTACTTTTTGATTTTTGACTTCCAAAATTATTTATCACGAATAGGTAAAATCGGTCACAAGTTTGTAGTGAGTGAAAATTGTAAACTGTTACGATTGATTGGTTTTTAGATAAGTTTTGACTAAAAATATTACTTTGGTTATGACTAACCGAAACATTTGAATTTATTTCATAGGCAAAAATATCAACTAACTGGCTAAGGTAAAAAGGCGATGCTAGTTTTAGATGTAAACTTGTGTAGTAAAGGAAGTCTTTATGTAGGAGTATATTAATATTTTTAGACTTATTGGTAAAGTTATTAATAAAGGTAAAATTAATTTTATCAAATAGATATTTAAAATATAATTTAAAATTAAAAGACATATTATGTTCTGGACTGGACTTGAACCAGCGACCCCAAGGTTTTCAGCCTTGTGCTCTACCAACTGAGCTACCAAAACTAAAAAACAGTAAATTTAGTAAATTTTTAACTTTTAAAGTCGGTACTACTGTAATTACAGTTTAGGTACAACCTACTTGCAGCATTAGTCGAGGCATTAATAGTGTTTAGGGTTTGTAGATCACCCTGTTGTAATAAGTCTGTGAAACTAGTCGAAGCAAAGAAATTACGGACTGAGCTATCTAATAAAGTAGTACTAGATAATTTACCTAATACTAAAGGGTTATTAATTTTGTTAGAGGTTGGGGCATATAAAGATGTGCTAAATGTTATGTTACGCATAAAATAAGATTGAAGTAGTGTTAATTTTAGGCTAGAGGTTTCAGTAACATT
>Ga0115005_10001384_pt1 | contig 19201 bp, 16 predicted proteins | sample ArcOceMetagenome_FD_87163 | JGI IMG/M metagenome (GOLD analysis project Ga0115005, IMG submission 87163) | Marine eukaryotic phytoplankton communities from Arctic Ocean - Arctic Ocean - Greenland ARC118M Metagenome | ecosystem: Environmental > Aquatic > Marine > Oceanic | place: Arctic Ocean... | reverse complement strand
TTCATAATAAAGTGAAATAGTGTCTTGCTCTTGGCATTTTGGGCAGGTTGCTCCAGCAACAAAGCGGCGTTTTACACGATTTGACATACATACACCTTTAAGAAATTTCGTCGTTATTATACCGTGAAATACTATGCGTTGATCAGCTTTTACCTTAAGTTTTTGATATTATACGCGCCCTTGTTTGTTCCATCACAGGTTACTCATGATTAAGCTTTCTAACGTATCGTTACTGCGCGGTCGTAAAATGCTGCTAGAAGACGCGTCTGCGCAGGTTTTTCCGGGCCATAAAGTGGCGCTAATTGGCAGTAATGGTTGCGGGAAATCCACCCTTTTTGCGCTATTACGCAATGAGTTAAGCGTAGATGCGGGTGATTGCAGCGTGCCGAGTGACTGGCGTATTGTGAGTGTGGCACAGGAAACACCGGCTACTAACAGAACTGCGATAGACTATGTTGTTGATGGCGACAAACATTTACGTTCATTACAGGCTAACCTAGAGGCCGCTGAAAAAAGCGGTGATGGCGTTCAAATTGGCCAAATACACGGTCAATTAGAGCAAGCTGGCGCGTACGATGTTGAATCCCGAGCGGCGACGATCTTGTCAGGCCTGGGATTTACCAATACCCAGTTGAGTGCGCCTGTAACAGACTTTTCCGGCGGTTGGAGAATGCGCTTAAATCTGGCGCAGGCACTACTTTGCCCGTCAGACCTTCTGCTGCTGGATGAACCAACAAACCACTTAGATTTAGACGCCGTTATATGGTTAGAGAAGTGGTTACAACGCTATGCTGGCACGCTCCTGTTGATATCTCACGACAAAGCTTTCATTGATAACACCGTTGCTCAAATTATTAGTGTAGAGCAGCAAAAATTGATTACTTATACGGGTAACTACTCAGCCTATGAGACCCAGCGTGCAGAGCGTATTCGCTTGCAGAACCTAGAGTATGAAAAGCAGCAGCAAAAAGTAGCACACTTGAATTCGTTTATTACGCGATTTAAAGCGAAGGCGAGTAAAGCAAAGCAGGCGCAAAGTCGTATTAAGCAGTTAGAAAAAATGGAAACTTTATTGCCTGCGCATATGGCTAGCCCCTTTAGCTTCTCTTTTGCTCCACCTACTGCGTTGCCCAATCCGCTCGTGCAAATGGAAAAGATCCAGCTGGGGTATGATGATCATATCGTACTGCAGCAGGTGAAATTAAACTTAGTGCCAGGCAGCCGGATTGGGCTTCTAGGGCGCAATGGACAAGGTAAATCGACGCTTATTAAACTACTTGCTGGTGTACACTCGCCTAAGCAAGGTATTTTCAATACTGCTAAGGGTCTAAAAATTGGTTACTTTGCACAGCATCAATTAGAAACATTGGATGCGAATGCTACGCCGCTTTTGCATTTGCAGCGTATTGACGAAAAAGCAACAGAGCAACAATTACGCGACTATTTGGGCGGCTTTGGGTTTAATGGTGATGAAGCGTTAGCCCCTGTAGCACCCATGTCGGGCGGTGAAAAAGCGCGTCTTGTGCTGGCATTAATTGTTTATCAAAAGCCAAATTTGCTGTTGCTGGATGAGCCTACAAACCATTTAGACCTGGAAATGCGCCATGCACTTAATATCGCCCTTCAGGGTTTTGAGGGTGCCATGGTACTGGTATCGCATGACCGCTTCTTGCTTTCATCGGTGTGTGAAGATTTCTACTTGGTAGATAGCGGCGAAGTAGAGCCCTTTACAGGTGATTTAGATGACTATCGAGACTGGATTTTAAAGCAGCAAGCAGCAGAAAAAGCCAAAGCTAACAGCGAAGCGAAAAGTGCAAACAGCGATGATAAAAAAGCAGCGCAGCAAGAAAACGGCGTGCAAAATAAGCCGGAACGTAAAGTAGACCGTAAGGAAGAAAAACGTCGGGAAGCCGAGTTCAGGCAAAGTGTCGCGCCGCTTAAAAAAGCCATTGAGAAACACGAGAAGGCGATGGAAAAATACAGTGCAGCACTTGCGGAAGTCGAACAGTCTTTAAGCGATACATCCCTTTACAGCGATGATAAAAAAGCAGAGCTTTTAGCCTTGCTTGACAAGCAAACTCAACTCAAGCAGCAGCTTGAAGAGGAAGAGATGGCCTGGTTAGATGCCCAAGAACAAATTGAGCTAAAGCGAGAAGAGTATGACAATGCAATCGCTTAATCTCGAACCTGGTGTGTTTTGGGACTACAGTGTGTCCCGCTACACCAAGGGAGATATGGCGCCACTTGCAATCTTACTGCAAGACAATCACAACGTTAATGTAAACGTATTACTGCTAGTAGGCTGGTGTCTTGAGAACAACTTCATTATAAACCTGCCTCAACTTAAGGCGGTAATAGAGGCCTCAAGTTCCGTTGAAGAAAAACTTAAGGTTCATAGAGCCAAACGCAAAGCGGCTCACCCTGACAAGGGGGCAGACCCGGCCGTTTACGCTGCGCTGAAAGCTGAAGAGCTTGATCTTGAGCGCGAGCAGCAGCGCGATATCGTAGCTGCTTTTAATGAACAATCAGTGGTTCATCTAGGGCAAGCTCAGTTGACGACAGGGTCGGTATTTAACGCGTCCGTGGCCGCGTTTATCAATGCATATGGTCTTCGCGATAATGCTGAAGCCCGTCGTCTTGTCAGCCTAGTGATTAAAGAATTATCGTAAAAAAATAAGAAAATAGAATGAGTAAATCAGCGCTTTCACACGGAAAGATTGTAAAAAGTAGCTTTAAGGTGCCTGGATGGGCCAAGAACCGCCATGTGCAGACGATTTGGCCGCGCTTCATTCAAAAGCGTTTACCTTTGTCTTACCACATGGAGCGATTAACACTACCTGACGATGATTTTGTCGATGTTGCTTGGGGGCCTAAGCCACAAGAAACCTCTGGGATCGTTGTTATGTTTCACGGTCTCGAAGGCAGTATACGGTCGCATTACGCTAACGATATGATGGCTCAGCTATCAGTCAATGGGTGGCAGGTGGTGATGATGCACTATCGTGGCTGCAGCGGCGTACCGAATCTTAAAGCAAGAGCGTATCACAGTGGTGAAACGGAAGACCCGAGCTTTTTCTTAGAGTGGCTGCACGAGAAATTCCCACGAATCCCAAAAGTGGCTATTGGTTTTTCTCTTGGCGGAAACATGTTGCTGAAGTTACTCGGTGAGCATCCAGCTCAAAAATGGCTAAAGGCCGCTGTTGCTATATCTTCTCCGCTCAAGCTTTCCGAGTGTGCAAAGTCTATTAACCAAGGCTTTTCAAGGGTATATCAGAAGTATCTGCTTACCAGTATGAAAGACACACTGCGCAAAAAAATGGAGTACATCGACTATCGCAAACTTATTCAGCTAACGAAAAACGATGTAGACAATATTACCAGCTTTACCCAGTTTGATGAAAAAATCACGGCACCCCTTCACGGTTTTGCTGATGCCCAAGATTATTATGAAAAGTGTAGCGCTTATCATTTCTTAAGTGCAATTCACTGTCCCACGTTAGTACTGCATAGCATTGATGATCCGTTTATGAACCATCTTATTGTGCCCAAAGAAGAAGAGCTTGCCCGCAATGTAACGGTAGAGTTGAGTGAGCGTGGTGGACATGTAGGGTTCATGCAAGGCTCTATACTGAACCCTAGAGTGTGGCTGCATGAGCGGGTGAAACGCTTTGTCAGCGAAGCGTTGCCCGTTAATACCACCTGTAGCTATGTGAGCCGCTAAATCGCGATGTTTTTGTCGTAAAAATTGCAATCTACGTTCTTAACGAGGAGTTTTAATGATAGTTCCCATTGACGCGTTAGAAGCCGATACGCTTTACAGCTTGGCCGAATCTTTTGTACTGCGCGAAGGAACCGACTATGGCGAAGAAGAAGTGTCTCTAGACGTTAAAGTTCAACAAGTCTTAGATAGACTTAAGTCAGGTGAAGCCGTGTTAGTTTACTCAGAACTTCATGAAAGCGTGGACATAAAAAGAAAGGAAGATATTCAGCCGAGTGACGAGACCGAATAAACAAAAAAAGCCGGGTCGAGCAACCCGGCAACCTTCCTGAGGAGAGGGAGGCTTAAAACGCGTATCGTGCAGTGACCTGCATAATATCTAAATCATCAATAATGCGGTAATTCGCACCGACCGCCCATTGTGGGGTGATATAGTAGTTAGCGCCTACTTTGAATGTAGCTTCGCCGTCGTCAACATCGTAGTAACCCACTTCACCCGCTAGCTCTACTTGCTCTGTAATCATTGAGCGAAGACCTGCGTTAATGCTGTAGCCTGTTTCGTCGTTTACATCACCGTCAATGCGCTCTAAGTTTGCGCCGAAATACGCGTCGGTAGTGGCATTTACAGGTAAACGATAGCCGGCGCCAAGGGTTAACATATCGAAGTCGAAGTTACCCTCTTCAAAGAAGCTGTATTCACCGTTAAGGTACCAGTTGCTGTTTAAAAGGTACTTACCGTTAACGGTCAAACCATCTGGCTCGAATGACTCGTTGTCATCAAAGTCCATCTTAGTGTAACCACCTTCCACATAACGCCAGTCTGGTTTGTCTGCCATAGCTGAAAGAGGAAGTGTAGCTGCAGTCAGTGCTGCCGTGATAAGTGTGATTGCTTTGCGCATGTGATAACTCCTTAAATGTTCAGCAGCCCGCTTAATATTAAAAAGCGTGTTTAGCACGCCCTAAACCGGACGTTGCGAACTGCCGGATTGATGAACACAAAAAACAAATTTCCTTTTGTGACATCGTTATTCTTTCCATAAAGAACTCGCATCAGATTTGATCATCAAGATGACGTTCACTAGAAACTTTGCAAAGGCTTTGCCAACAGCAGCATGTTGCTCAGAATTCTTTGTGTGAATTTCTCATAAGTAATTGATTAAAAAATAAAAAACACCCTGTGGTTTAAAGGGGTACCCCATTGATTTATGTAAGGAAGCTAAGAGATTGTGCATTCTCTAAACATTTTGGCATGACTAACTGTCTCTAAAAAACAACAGTTATCCTTTTGTCTAGGTCATCGGACGTTCTTACACACTGGTAATAGGGCCAGGTTTAAAATAAGTTTTTTCGCAAATTGTTGTAAGTAAAAGCAAAAAATCACTCCTGGCGCTCACACTATCGTGTTGGAACGCCTTTTGCTGATATGCCTACGAGTTATCCAATTTTCACCTTTGCCATTTCGGCATGGAATTCGTGGGAATTCGTGATTAAAAAGCAGGTAATCACGAGGGTGGAAGGAAAGTAGTAGAGCACCTTTTCGAGTTTGAGCAGAAGTAACCACGTTGGTTTTGTGCACTTATCCGCTGGGAAGCGACGAACCACACTTATGTTCACCATCACTTGGATGACTATTGTTTTCAAAAGGAGAGGACAAATGGCTAAGCCAGTTTTATTTTTCGACCACGTTTCACAAAAGAGTGCAAAGCATTCACGTAAACACGTGCTATCACGCATTCTTTTAGCGATGACCAGTGTTATCGCACTCGTTAATTTTCAGCAAGTCATGGCAATCGAGGTTAACGACAGCAATCAGCCTCAAAAAACGTCACCGGTTTTACAGTCAATTATCGATGCTGCGCGCGATTCGGCAACGCAAAGCTATGAGCAGGATGATCATGGATTAAACAGTAAGTTAAAAGAGATAGATTACACCACCTATCGGTCGATCCGCTTTAAGCCAGAACAGAGTTTATGGCACGGCGAGAACGACTATGAACTGCAGTTTTTTCACCCTGGCTTTTTATATGAATACCCAGTCACTATTCACACTATTGGTGGGGATAACAAACCAGAGCGACTTGCGTTTAATAGTGAGATGTTTAACTACGATGGTTCTGCATCGAACTTGGCTGGATTGACCGACGAAAAGTCTGGTTTTGCGGGATTTCGCGTTCATTATCCAATTAAGAGCGAAGGGTACAAAGATGAATTCGCGGTATTTCTAGGTGCGTCATACTTTCGCCTTGTGGGGAAAAATCAGGTTTATGGCATTTCAGCTCGAGGCTTGGCTATTGATACGGCGTTGGCGAAAGGCGAAGAATTCCCTCATTTCACCGAGTTTTGGATAATTGAGCCTAGCGAAGGTAAGCCGATAACAATTTATGCACGTCTTGAAAGCCCCTCAGTAGCTGGCGCGTATAAATTTGTCATTCAGCCAGATATTGACACTAGTGTAAAAGTGGAAAGCTGGCTATTTGCTAGAGATGATGTGAGTAAGCTTGGTATTGCACCGTTTACCAGTATGTTCTTGTATGGCGAGAACACTGAAAAGCGTCATGATGACTATCGCCCCGAAGTACACGATAGCGATGGTGTGCTTATGGTCACTCACGCAGATGAAGAAATTTGGCGACCGCTTACTAACCCAGCCCGCTTGCAGGTTACCTCTTTGAGCGATGCAAATCCTAAGGGGTTTGGCATGCTTCAACGCGATGATGAATGGGATAATTATCTAGATGCCGAAGCCAATTATCATCTACGTCCAGGCCTTTGGGTAACACCTGAAGCTGGTTTTGAGAAAGGCCGGTTAGAAGTGGTAGAAATTCCCACTAAGTCTGAGATTCACGATAATATCGTCGCCTTTTGGACCCCCGAAAAGCCGTTTAAGTCAGGAGAGTCCCTCTACTTCGCTTATGAATTGAAGACCGTAGAGCAGAATCCATTTGTAAGTAAACTCGCGTCTGTAGTACGTACCCGTCAGGGCAAAGCTGTGCTACCCGGCGACGAGTTCAAAAACGACAGTTTAAATACTACTAGACAGTTCAGTGTAGACTTCAGCGCTACTTCTTCAGTGTCTTTTGATGACAAGTCAATGAAGCTTATTGTGCAGGGCACTAACGGCACAATTTCAAAGCAGCGTCTTTATCCTGTTGCTGATGGTCAAGAATGGCGTGCCACGTTTTTCGTAAAACCTAAAGAGAAGCAAACCGTTGATATGCGTGCATATATTGAGCACGACGGTAAACGTGTAAGCGAGGTTTGGAACTATGTCTATCAACCAAAATAACCCCGTGAACACATCATCTAACGAGGCTAAAGCCGTACCTCAGGTTAAAAGTGACGGCGCGGTGCGTCAATCACATTTCATCTTAAAAGGAGAGCATATGCGTTTGTTCATCATGGCAATGCTGGTTATTCCAAGTACGGCGCTGGCCGGTTGGAGTTTGTACGAAATATTTTTACCTAATGGGCTGACTAATTTAGAAATTGCGCAGTTAGGATTAGGGCTTACCCTGTTTGCATGGCTATGTATGGCTTTTTGGACCGGTATAATCGGTTTCTTTCTACAACTTTTTAATATCGACCCGCTTAGCTTACGGAAAAAACAAGCGCAGCCTAGTGCTGATATGCCACTGACGCAGAAACACGCTATCGTAATGCCGGTGTATAATGAAGATACCCGTCGTATTATGGTGGGGTTCGAGGCCTGTATTCGCGAGCTGATGGAAAGCAAAAATAGCGCTCAGTTTGATTTTTACATGCTAAGTGATACCCGTGATATGGAAAAGGCCGATGCTGAACTGCGCGCTTTTACCCGTCTAAAGAAACGCTTAGGTGCGTTCTCAAATCAGGTTTTTTACCGTCGCCGCGAGCAAAATCTTCATAGAAAAGTGGGCAATCTAAAAGAGTTTTGCGAACGCTGGGGGGCTAATTACGAGTCAATGATTGTGCTTGACGCGGACAGCGTTATGACCGGAGAGCGGATGCAAGATCTTGCTCGTCGTATAGAAAAAAATCCAGATACCGCGCTAGTGCAAACTATTCCAATGCCGGTGCGCCAGAACACATTTTTTGGTCGCTTTGTACAGTTTGCGGCCCATTTATATAGCCCAATGCTTGCCACTGGATTGTCATTCTGGCAGACCGATAGCGCCAACTATTGGGGGCACAATGCCATCATTCGTATTGCGCCTTTTATGCAGCATTGCGGGCTTCCTACACTTGAAGGGCGAGCCCCATTTGGTGGCGAAATATTAAGTCATGACTTTGTAGAAGCCGCTTTATTGCGCCGTGCTGGGTGGCAGGCCTACTTGCTTACCGATACAACAGGCAGCTACGAAGAAGTACCAAGCAATATTGTTGATTACGCCATTCGCGACCGTCGCTGGGTGCAGGGCAATATACAGCATTTGGGGCTGCTTAATGTGAAAGGCCTTAAAATGGCGAACCGTCTGCACTTTTTATTTGGTGCTTTCGCTTATATTTCTTCACTCATTTTATTTTGCATGTTGGCGTTGGGCACGGCCGATGCGTTAATACGTGCAACGTCAGTACCGGAGTTTTTCGTCTCTGAGTATCAACTTTTCCCAAGTTGGCAAGTGGCTCGTCAAGACATGATGATGGTGACGATGTGGGGAACCGCAGCGCTTCTGTTTTTACCGAAAGTGCTGGGTATTGCATTAGCGTTAATTAAGCGTCGCAGCGAGTTTGGCGGAGCGTGGTCATTGATCAAAGGCGCCGTTGTTGAACTGGCCATGGCTGTGCTTATTGCTCCCCTTATGATGTTCTACCACAGCTATTTTGTGATCAGTGTTTTTGTTGGTCATTCCGTTAAGTGGGAAGCGCAAGAGCGTGAAGGACGTAAGGTACCTTGGAGCGTTGCAATTAAACATACGCAAATCATGAGTTGTCTAGCAGTAGCGTGGGGAGTCACCACATTCTACTTTACGCCCTCGCTGTTTATGTGGCTGCTACCTGTGTTAGTAGGCATGGTATTGGCCGCGCCTGTTATTCGTTTAACAAGCAGTGACAAGCTAGGCGTAATTATGCGGAAGTGGGGAGTATTCGTTATCGATCAAGAGGTTTACGAGTGCAAAGCCCTCAAGCGTCTACGCGTAGCGATGCACTATTTTGCAATTACACAGCATAAAGCAGAGGTGCCCACACTGCCAGATAATGTATGGCAAAGTATGCCGGTGCAGGCGCTTGGTGAAAAGCCTTTACCTATGCGTTACAGATTGCCAAATAGCGCCCACTAAGTATTGAGTAATACGAGCATAAAAAAACCGCACTCAATGTGCGGTTTTTTATCTATGCGGACTGGTATCAGGGAACAACAACCTTAACTGAAAGTAGTGCAGGCAAAAGCTGGGTTTCTTCCCCCAATTTGCCAACCTGTTACTGTTCAAATGTTACTGAAAATGTCACAGGAACCGTTGTTGTGATGCTTTTAAGGCCAGCAATTTTTTGAAGTGCAGCTACGCCATCAGCAAGACCGAAAGATTCAGCTTTGATAAGCGTAGGTGCTGTGGTTGATACTGATAACATATCGTCACTGACCTTACTGGCTTGCACAGAAAATGAAGTAGGTACCGCTTTACCATGTAGCGTTAGTATACCGTTCACTTTTCCATTAACTACATCACCTGTCTGAAGATTCATCATCGATTCAGGTAAGCTTGCTTCAAAGGTCGCTTGTGCAAATTTCGTTACGTTAAACAGCATCTCCTGCATCCGCTCGTTACGAATATCAATTGCCGTATTAACCGACGACAAATCCACAGCGACGCTGAGTTTACCGCTATCAGACAACGATCCCTCGAAGCTATCAAATTTATGAATTTCTGTAACTTGGGCGTTTTTCGTTGATAAAAAATGTAGCACACTGGTTTCGCCGTCAATTGACCAATCGGCTGCAGCAGGGAACGCTAGCCCACAAGTCAGCAATGCTGCCGATAACGTGCGAATACGTGTAATAATCATAGGTTACTCCTTCTACTATTGGGTTCCATCTGGCTTGATTTAACCACGACCAGAGTAATGAGGCCCAGCAACATTACCACGCTATTATACGTTGGTTAGCACGCTGCGCTATCAGTTTGATACGCGCTAATGCCGATGCGGGTTTACAAAATCATTATACTGGACAACATCTTGCCATGGCACTCGTTGATCGCCCATTACCACAAAATCTGGGTTCTCTAGCGAATGACGTTGGTTATAGGTGAGAGGTTCAAAATTTGCAGCTGCAATACTGCCGCCTGCTTCAGAAACAATACACTGAGATGCCCCCGTGTCCCATTCGCCAGTGATGCCAATACGCATAAACACGTCTGCTTTACCTTCTGCGATAAAGCACGCTTTCAGCGAACAACTTCCAAGAGGGAGGGTTTGATATACCCGTTTTGCGCACATTCTACTTAGTACTTTTTCTCGCGACTGACGACGACTGATAGCGATCATAACAACGCTATTTTTAGGGTCGTCTAACTTACGCACTTTGATCGGGTGATCACCATCTGGCGATGATTTAAATGCGCCCTTGCCTTTTTGAGCGTAATACAGTGATTGTCCGGGAGGCCAAAATATAACGCCAATGGTTGGTTCGTTATTTTCGATCAAGGCAATATTTACGGCAAAGTCGCCGCTTCGTGCAATAAACTCTTGAGTGCCGTCGATCGGGTCTATGAGCCAATATCGCGGCCAATGCTTTCGCTCTTCTAAACTTGCGTGTTTATTTTCTTCAGAAAGAATGGGGATATCAGGTGTAGCGGCTTTTAGGCGCTTGTTAATGATATCGTTTGCCAGGTAGTCTGCGCTGGTGACAGGGGATTCGTCTTCTTTCTGGTAAGCGTCAAACTCACCTTTGTCGTACACTTCTAATACGGCTTCGCCAGCTTCAACGGCAATTTTTTTTGCAAGTTCTAGTAGGTCGGCATGGGCGTCATCGGGCATAGTTTATTGTTCCTTAAACCACTTTTGAGCTAAAAACAGCGCAGCTATGCAGCGTGCTTCTATAAAGTCTTCTCTAGCAAGTAAAGCATCTGCTTCATCTAAAGGCCAATGAATCACCTCGAGAGGTTCAGGCTCATCACCTTCTAGTTGCTTAGGATACAAGTCGCGGGCTAGTACGATGGTCATGTTGGCATTAAAGAAGGTTGGTGCCATACTCACTTTATGAAGCTCAATAAGGTCGTTGGCAGCAAAGCCTGCTTCTTCTTGAAGCTCGCGATTAGCTGCTTCAATGGCGGTTTCGCCCGGGTCAATTAAACCTTTCGGAAAACCAAGTTGATACGAGTGCGTTCCAGCGGCATATTCACGAATTAACACCATGGTGTTTTCATCTAGCATCGGCACAATCATCACCGCGCCTCTGTTACCCCCAGCCATGCGCTCAAACTCACGGGTGGCACCATTGGAAAACTCTAAGTCTAGGCGCTCTACCCTAAAGAGTTTACTCTGGGCAACGATTTCACGAGAATGAATTTGTGGTAACGGTTTGTTCGGATCAATTTTCGGCATGTCTCTCGCTACAACTTTGTTATCATACTTGTATACAATTTATTAGCTTACTTCATTATAAGGAAAATCGCTTGCCCTTTCTGCCCTGGAATGAAATAGATACTGTACTACTCGATATGGATGGAACTCTGTTGGACCTCCATTATGATAATCAGTTCTGGCTGCACCATTTACCTAAGCGTTTAGCGGAGTTGCGAGGCATTTCAGAAGCACAAAGCCAACAGGAAATGTCAGAGCGTTATGAAGCAGTGTTTGGTCAAATACAGTGGTATTGCTTAGATTATTGGGCTGAGTCACTGGCTTTAGACTTAGAAAATGAATTTATGCCGTTGAAACGGGAGCTCGCTCATTTACTTGCACTTCGAGAAGATACCATCCCTTTTCTAGATGCTCTGCATGCATCTGGTAGAGAAGTCGTGCTGGTAACTAATGCCCATCCCAATAGTTTGGCTCTCAAGATAGAGCATACTCAGCTTGACGCCCACATTGATAATCTGATTTCTACCCATGAGTTTGGGGTTACCAAAGAGTCTCAGCTGTTATGGGAACGTTTACAAAAGCGGGTGAAGTTTGATGCCAACAGAACGTTATTTGTTGATGATTCACTGCCGATATTGAATGCGGCAAAAACCTACGGAATTAAACATTTATTGGCCGTTGATAATCCTGACAGCACCCTGCCAAATAGAAACATTAGTGAGTTCCCTGCGGTGCGCGATTATCGTTTGATGCTTGAAGATATCGAAGCAAATCCAGTGAGTAATGCTGCAAAAAAACGTTTTTAAAGGAAGAAAGTAAATGGTCTCCGATACAATTTATGTTGGCTCAATAAACCCTGTTAAGATTAATGCTGCATTAAATACCCTATCTGACACCCTAGAACACGACTTCGATGCGCAAGGTATGGCAGTTCCAAGTGGCGTGCCAGACCAGCCAATGAGCGAGGACGAAACCCGTTTGGGGGCAATAAATCGGGTTAAAGCTATGCTAGCTCATCACCAAGGTGGATTGGCCGATGCCTGGTATGTGGCTATCGAAGGGGGAGTGGATGTTTTTGAAGATGGCCCTGCAACATTTGCTTATGTCGCGATATACCATGAGGGTCATTGGTCAGTAACGAGAAGTGCCAGTTTGCCCCTTCCGGTTAGCGTTTATCAGGCGCTTCAGCGAGGCGAAGAACTAGGGCCGGTAATGGACAAACTCTTTGATATGACCAATGTAAAGCAAAAAGGTGGTGCGATCGGTCTGCTTACGTTGAATCACGCTACACGACAAAGTGTGTATGAAGTCGCGTTAACGTTGGCCATGGCTAAATTTCACTTTCCCGATCTCTACACCGATTAGTCGCTGCATCATAAGTTTGTTATGCAATTGCCATTTTATAGCTAAATACTGAGCGCTCACAGAGGATAGCGATTTATTGTGAGCCTTGGTCGAAATATTTGACTAACTTACCTTGTTGTACCAGTACGCCTAGATAATCACCCACCCAGCGAGACTTAACACGTTCGTAATCGCGGCGTGTTACCGCATGTATGGATACTAATATTGTCTACTGCGTTGCTCTGAAATCTTTACCGCGTTAAGTAATCTTTTCTGATCTACGGCGTTATTTTTTTATCATCAGTTTGCTTTTATCTTTGTAAGGCATTGAATTAAATTGAAAATAATTCAATTGTCACCTTGGCTTTCTAGTTGCACCACTCTCATTCCAAAAGGATTAAGGAGAGTGACAATGAGTGAGACAATTAATACCTACAACCCTGCTACAGGTGAAAAAATCGATCATTATCATTTGATGTCAGCTGAAGACGCAGAGCAAGCCGTAACGCGTTCGCAAGAAGCGTATTTGAACTGGCGTCGTACATCATTTGAAACCCGTGCAGACTTGTTAAACAACCTTGCTGACTTAATGGAAGAGCGAATTGATGATTTAGCCAGCCTAATGACAAGGGAAATGGGTAAAGTAACGGCTCAAGGTAAGCAAGAAGTGCAGCTGTGTGCGGAAATATGTCGCTACACTGCAGAGCACGGTGCATCTATTTTAGAAGATGAACATCGTATTTTTGAGGGTGGTCGCGCCATTATCACTTATCAGCCAATCGGCGTGATTCTAGGTATTCAGCCTTGGAACTTCCCGCTTTATCAAGTTATTCGTTATAGCGTTTCAAATATTATGGCAGGCAACACGACTGTACTTAAGCACGCTAAAAACGTATTCGGTATGGCGCAGGCTATCCAACAAATGTATGAAGATGCAGGATTCCCTAAAAATGTATACCAATCGCTGTTAATAGATGGCAGTACGGCAAGCGATTTGATTAAACATAAGCATGTTCGCGGCGTAACCTTTACTGGTAGTGATGAAGTAGGTAAGCAGGTAGCGAAAGAGGCAGCAAGCTTATCGAAAAAAACGGTAATGGAACTTGGCAGTAACGACGCCTTTGTCGTACTTGAAGATGCGGATATCGATAACGCGGTAGAAATGTGTATTCAAGGTCGAGTAATAAATAATGGCGAAACTTGCGTAGCAGCCAAGCGTTTCGTTGTAGTAGATAGCGTGTATAACGAATTTAGAGACAAATTTGTTGCGCAGTGTAAGAAGTTGAAAGTGGGTGACCCTACTGACGAAAACACAGATTTAGGCCCAATGGCGCGCGAAGACCTACGTGACGAATTACACGAACAGGTAAAAAAATCACTGGAGGCCGGTGCTACACTGACCTTAGGTGGAGAAGTACCAGATTCAAACGGTTATTTTTATCCTGTAACTATTCTTGAAGATGTATCGCCTGGTATGCCTGCTTATGATGATGAACTATTTGGCCCAGTAGCGTCTTTGATTAGAGCTCGAGATGACAAGCAGGCGATGGAAGTAGCGAATGATTCGCGCTATGGATTGGGCGGCGGTATTTTCAGTACCGACACTGATAAAGCCATTGCGCTTGCGAAAGATGAGTTTGATACAGGTATGGTAAATATTAACGGTTATTCGTTAGCACAGCCTAATCTACCGTTTGGTGGAGTAAAAGATAGCGGCTATGGTCGTGAACACGGTGGTTATGGAATGCGAGAATTCGTTAACATCAAAACCATTATGGTAGCGGAAAATACTGCAGACTAATCACCAGCAAGCTACTTAGCGTTAAAAGGCGGGCAATTGCCCGCCTTTTTTGTGTCTAAAATGCAAAGGCTAGCTCCCTCATTTTTGCAGTTATCATTAAGCGCGTTTTTCATCATACATTTCTGGGCGATGCTTCGTGTAATCGGCTCATCGTTTTACTCTTTATGGAAATTCAGGCAATTGCTCTGATCTTGCTGAACTAATTTCATTACTGTGACGGTCTTTTCGTAAAACAATTGTGTATAAAGAATTGGGCGTCAAAACAAGGAGAATGTGATGAAGGCTCTAAATAGACAAAAAGAGACATTGAGTGTGGCGTTGATTAATCGACCGGTTATTCGCCGTTTCGCTTTACGCACATTTTTAACTGCGGCCGTGCTCTCCCTTCCACTTCCACCTGTTGCCCACGCAAACTCTACTTCGCATGAAGAGCGTAACAATTCCAATACGGCGAGCGCTGAGGTATCTCCGCGTTTGTGTAAAGACGTATCGCTTCAAGTATTAGGCTCTGGCGGCCCCGAACTCGATGACGGCCGAAGCTCTAGCGCTTATCTTATTTGGATAGACGAAAAGGCGCGGGTTTTGATTGATGCGGGAAGCGGAAGCAGCGTGCAGTTTGGTGCTTCTGGCGCTCAATTTGAAACGCTGAATGCCATCTTGCTTTCTCATTTACATACTGATCATGCGGCGGATTTGCCTAGCTTTATCAAAGGGGGGTACTTCACAGACCGAAATACCGATTTATTGGTAATAGGGCCTGATGGAAACGACGTTATGCCATCAACTGAGGATTACATCGCCTCACTATTAGGAAAAGAAGGCGCCTTTAGCTATCTATCTTCTTACACCGTTAAAGGGCAAGATGACTACGCTATTTTACCAAAATCTGTCAATAATGCGTTTCTTGAGACGCCTTTCGACCACAAGATTGATAATGAGGTTAGTATTGAAGCCATTGCGGTAAATCATGGTCCCATTCCAGCGCTTGCTTGGAAAGTAAATGCAAAAGGCTGTGAGCTCGTGTTTTCGGGAGACACTAACGATGAAGAAGGCCACCTTGCAAAGTTTGCGAAAAACGCTGACCTGCTTGTGCTGCATAACGCAATTGACGATTCTGCTCCTCAAGCAGCAAAAAATCTTCACATGACGCCTACTCAACTCATAGACATTGCAAAGCGCTCTGAAGCTAAGCGAATAGTATTGTCGCACTTTATGCAACGAAGTGAACCTGGTATCGATGCACTCACTGAGGCGATGACGGTCATTGCCCCCGGTCGTGTGTATGCGGCTCAGGATTTAATGAATATTACGCTTGACGAGTGAGGGCTACAAAGGTAACTCGCGGGCGTTACCCCTCGCTAGGAAACTTGCCACTGCCTTCTGAGTGGGCAATTATCTATGCGGATTGGTATAAGGCTAATACTGTCGCGACAAATAAAAATGCAGAGCATGCGGCTCTGCATTTTTTATTTGATTCTGTTGCTAATATGTTACTGCGGGGCAAAAGGCAGCGGAATAGGTGTCCCGTTTACGCTGGCTTCTCCATTTTTTAACGTTATTTTAGTTTCATAACCGCTCTCAGTTTCTTTTATTAAACCCTGTTGCGCAAATGTACTCAACATCATGGGTGTTTGCTGGTCTACCGCAGCTTGAAGTTCTTCTTCTGTCATGTTCTGCGCCTGTGGCGTGGCTAAAAGTTGGCCCATCATATAGCCAGATGCCATGCTCTCTGCAAAGGCTTTGTCGGCAGTAATTTGCGCGTCTGCTAGCAAATGTGTTATCCAGTAAGCCACATCTTCCATGGTGCCTGGCAGCGCATCAATGCCGACTAACTTCGTACTAGCATGAGCATTAAATGACCCTTCTGGTAATGTTGCTTTCAGTTTTGTTATGTTTAATTCAGGCTCAGCTTTAAGCTGGGGGAGTAAGTTTGCTTCGACAAACTCCATCATTTTGGCTGGTACCTCTTCAGCAGGCAAAAGCAATGAGGTATTGCTGAATTCTTGATAGGCTTTGATGAAATCTATGTCTAGGTTATTGATAGCAACACCTAGCACCATATCGGTGGCCTCAATCTCTGGGCCAACGACTTTATCAATCGCATACTCCACATACACATCAGCAGTATTTTCATCTTCGTTTACATTGGTATCTGTAATAAGTGCGATGTTGTCTAATTGAACTTTTGTGCCTGGTTCTATACCAGTGATTTCCATGCTTTCAATAAGCGCTTTTACTTTAGACTCAAACAGGTCGCCTTTTAACGCTTCTACAATACTGCCGTGATAACTTACGTCCATTGATAGATTAGACAATGTCATTGAAACATCATCAGCATTAATGCTAAGTGATTCACCAAAAGAGGTATATACCGTCTCACTACCTTCGGGCTCTGCTTCGCCTTTGTAACCCGAGAATAACAGGGTGAAACCCACTTCTTCACTGGTTGCGCTAAGGGCAGGAATAACATCTGCGTAGTGCAAACCACCGAATAAGCCCACTACCCCGTCATTTTGATAAATTGGCTCTTGACCGTCCCACTGCACGTACTCTCTTAGTTCATCGCCATCAATAGAGACGGAGTATTGGATGCGACCTAGACCAACGCCGTCGCCAAAATAGACTGGTCCGTGATGTGCAACAAGCGTTGCAACAACACTGGGGTTTTCTTCAAATGGCATTTCACTAGGCGCAGCATTCTGCGCATTTATCAATGCTTGAAAATCAACGGCGAGCTTTATTTCAGCGGTGGTAGAAAACCAGCCCTTTTTATACGACAGAACGTCGGCAGAATACATTGCCTGCTGATTTATTTCGTCGATAGCTGACATGACGTTGTCTTGTACGCTATTTCCAATGAAATAAGGGGCAACGCCGAGCGCAACTAATGTGGCGCCGACGCCGGCTAGAAGAGGTTTGTTCATTTTACAATCCTTTGTTAAGTGTGTTCCAGTTGGCCCTGATAAGTCGATACCAAGACGTATACGGTGCTGTAGTTACTATCACTATTGAGCGGGTTAAAGCTGTATAGCAATGTAGCCGTTGTTGTTAGGTGTGCCAAATAAACGCGATGCCTGCTGTACCTCATCAGGTAAGCTTTCATCTGGTTTAAATTTACCACTAACACGAATATTCTTCATGCTGGTGGGAATAATGGCATCCATAGACAAATTAAGTAGATTAGGCTCGCTCACCGTTATACCAATATGCTCGCCCTCGCAGCGCAGTTTTGCAGAGTAGGTGCCAAAATCAATAGGTCCTTGGGTTCCTGCTACTGTCGCATTTAGCCAGTCTCCAGAGCCGCTTAACGACCGACACGCAGGACCGAACGTTAAATCGTCCAGCGTTACTTTAAAGCGTCCACCAGCGTTTACTGGCAAAGGCAAGCGAACTTGAGCAATCACCCTGTCTACTGGTAGATAAAGGGTGAAATTTTCGGTGCTTACCGTATTCTGGCTTAACAGGCCTGTTGTAATAGGCCCTTCAAACGCTACCTCGTTTTTATCGCGAATGTTTCCCGCTTTGAGGTCTAATTTAATTTTCCCCACCAACATGTGCAGCGGGCTTAGTTCCCATCTAACGTTGTAAATTGCTAAGCCATTGGCTACCACAGTTTGCGCTTTGCCTGAGAACAGAGTGCCGGTTACGCCACTAATTGCAATATTACTCGGCAACGATACGCGGCCTATTACCTGAGTAGCAGGCATGTAGGCTACAGCAAACAATAAGAAGGCGATAACGCCGCCTATAATCCAACTAACTTTCGACTTCATGCTTTACCTAACTGTAGTCGGCGAATTTTGATATAGCCTGGCGCATCGGCCTCGGCAATATCGGCTTGAAGGATAACCACTCCCATATTTTCCATGGCCTTAAGCCAATCTAAAACACTGTTGAATGGGGCTTGATCGACCCATACTTGCAGCTCGTCGCCCTGTGGCTGCATACGTGAAATGGCAATGTCGTGCTGTGCAGTAGTGCGGTTTACCGCTTGTGGTAATGAACCAGAAAAGGCTCGCTTATCGCCACTTACGCGGCGCAACTGCTGTGCTCTTGCTGCACTGTCTTTTACCCAAACCAATAAGGATTGCTGGTTATCAAGCAGTTGCTTTTGCTTGTCTAATGCGGCGTTAAGCGGAGACCAAATTACAAAATAAAATAGCGCTATCACAATCATAACCGCTGACATTAACACAAGCTTCTGCTCGCGTTCAGTCAGCGCTCTATACTTTTCTAAAAGTGCGTTCATAAGGTACTCCTTACCGACACAGTTCCGACAACACCATCGTCTCGATTGTTGATAGCACCTTGTTCAACCACAAACCCCGCGTTTTCTGCGGTACGTTTAAATTGTTCTAGCGCTTCAAAGTTTTTACCTTGAGCCTGAATGCGAATTTCAGTGCGCGCCGCGTCGAACCTCAGTGTTTGCGGTTTCACGTCAGTGGCTGAAAATGCAGGCGCTAGCTGATCGAGCATAACGAGCATTGAGGCATCGCCGCCACCTTGTTCTAACTTAGCTAATTCACTTTGAAGCTTTAACTTCACGTTGCGATAGGTACCAATATTGGGGAACCCTGCTTTTACCGCCGCGTTAATTTCGCTGCTTAGCGCCTGATTTTGCGCTTTAAGATGGTAAAGAGAAACGCCCTTGTCAATCAGGCTGGTACATAAAGCCAGCACAGCAAGAACGGCCGCCACACGCCACTGACTTAATATTCCGCTGCGCTTGCGCTTAATCTTGTATTCGCCTTGGCACAGGTTAAAGCTACTTTGCATTGCTTCTTTAGCCAATACCTGCATAGGTAGTTCTAGCGGCGCTTGTGCTTCTTCAATATTTG
>Ga0115005_10001383_pt1 | contig 19205 bp, 15 predicted proteins | sample ArcOceMetagenome_FD_87163 | JGI IMG/M metagenome (GOLD analysis project Ga0115005, IMG submission 87163) | Marine eukaryotic phytoplankton communities from Arctic Ocean - Arctic Ocean - Greenland ARC118M Metagenome | ecosystem: Environmental > Aquatic > Marine > Oceanic | place: Arctic Ocean... | reverse complement strand
TTCACCATTTTGTTCAACCACAAAGCGTCGAAAGATACCAAGTGGTGGTACATTGCTTAATGCATTTTGCGCCAAAGCCGCTAGAAAAATACTGTTGTTACTGGTTTTTTCCAACATGTAATGCTGCAGTTTAGTGCATAAGCTTTCATCACCATAAATGCAGCGTAAGTCAAAGAAAATACTCACCCGCATGACGGCGTCATCGGTGGGACTGCGAGTCCATCGGTCGACGGTCACTTGCCATTCGTGAAGTGGTTGTCGCCATTCATTTGTGGTGGCCATGACCTTACCCAAACAATAATCATAACCACAGGCATCCAATCCATCGCAGACAAAGGTAGCCAGTTGTTCAAACCATGGCTCGTGCTCAGGTTGAATACTGTTATCGATGATCAATCCATTATCTTGATCGGCGCCAAGCAATTGTTCTGTACGGCCCTGTGAGCCAAATCCTAACCAGCAATAGGGGACAGGGGATGGTCCTAATTTTTGTTCCGCAAATTGGATAAGTTTATGGGTAATGGCATCACTGACAGCGGTAAAGATGTGGCTCACTTGATGAGCGCGCATGCCCGCGTGTACCCACTGCACCATTAAATTTGGTAAGGAATGGGCAATTTCGATCAACGGCGCTAATTCGGTTTGGCGACTAATATGTTGTACTAAATATACAGGGTCATCTTGTTTGGCTCGCATTAAGTCCGATGCACTGATAATGCCCTTTAAAGAACCGCTATCCATAACTGGTAAGTGATGAATACCTGATTGCGTCATGAATAGTATCGCATCAAAAATGGTGTGGGTTTGCTCAATGGTTTTGGGTTGCTCGGTCATGATGACTGAGACCGATGCATGCAAATCTAATCCTTGAGCGACAGCGCGTGAGCGGATGTCTCGGTCTGTCACGATGCCCACTAGGGTGTCACCTTCTAACACTAAAATTGAAGAGATGCGTTGCTCGCTCATGTTAATGGCGCATTGCTGAATACTGGTGTGAGGGCTGACAGTAAACAGTTGATGACTCATGATGTCTTGCACCGGACGCATCATGTCACTGGGGTTGGGCTCGTGACGGGCGGCTCGTCTGACTCGGCGTGATCGTTGTGAGTGAAAGAAACGATCGAAGTAACGAAATTCATTGCGCAGCTCTTGATAGAATGCCGCAGGTAGATAGTAAATTAAGCTGTCTTCAATCAGCACAGCATGAATGCCCGGCTGTTCTTCGTTAAGCCCCATAAGGTTAAAGCTAAAGCCTTCTCCTACGCGGTCTAATAGTCGATCATTAGCGCTTCTTAATTCCGCCGCGCCGCTGCGCATAATTCGCAGTCCTGCTTCGTTTTCATCGCATTGGAATCGAGTGCCTTGTCGATGGTAACTGATTTCGATGTGATTAATAATTCGATTAACCTGTTCGAGGGGTAATTCATCGAATGGGATACAGGCTAATAGAAAATCCCGTAAGCTGGCAAGCTCAGGTTGTAAAACCGTATCATTTTCTGAAGTCATCTTCATAGCTGGTTTCATAGTTGATGAACGCAAGGGAGGCATCGCCAAAATATACCGCTTGATTAGCGGATGCGGCTAAACGCAAACGATCTATTTTTAAATTTGGATTAATAATACTTAAAGCCCACTTGTAACCGTCTTGATCAACTGGGCGCATATTTATCGGCGGTACATTGTTTGTGTCGTCTTGAACGTGAGCGGCTATCACACCGTCTAATGGATAGTTTGATTCAACTGTGAGTAATACCTGTACATTATCGGACCAATTAGCATGAATACGCATTTCAAATTCGCCATTTTTTAGATCACAGGCACCGCTTGAATAACGGCAGTTTGGTTTTTCGATGAGTGCAACACGCTCACCGGCTTTGGCGGCATGGGGTGTCTCTGCCACGATGGCATCAATCGCAAAATAACTAATGACAGCAAGAATCGGTGCCACAATCAGTGAAACTACTACGTGCTTGTTTTTAAACATACCGTTTCCTTTGGGTTGATGTAACCACAAGTTAAAGTAAAAAAATGCCCCGGTAAAGTACCGGGGCAAGCCCGAATCGAAAGGCTTAGTTCAGTCAGTTTTACTTAATGATCTTGTGCTTCCTTTACACCAGATGGTACGCGAATGTGCTCAACCAACTCTTGGATGTGTTTTGGTGGCGCTTGTGTTGAGCGAGACACTGCGAATGCCACTGTGAAGTTTACAACGGCACCGATGGCGCCAAAGGCGTTAGGTTCAATACCAAAGAACCAGTTGCTAGGCATGTCTCCTAGGAACTCGGTACCAGGCACAAACATGATGCCTTTGTGTTGGAACACATACAGAAGCGTCACCGTAATACCTGCGATCATACCGGCAATGGCGCCTTCTTTATTGATGCGGCTGCTGAAGATACCCATCATCAGTGCTGGGAAGATCGACGAAGCGGCTAAACCAAACGCCAGCGCCACGGTCCCTGCTGCAAAGTCGGGTGGATTAAACCCGAGATAACCTGCAAGGGCGATGGCGCCGGCCATGGCAATACGAGATGCCATTAACTCTTGTTTCTCAGAGATATCTGGCATGAACACACCCTTGAGTAAGTCATGACTGATGGCGGATGAAATGGCGAGCAGTAAACCGGCTGCGGTTGACAGCGCTGCGGCTAAACCACCGGCGGCCACCAAGGCAATGACCCAGTTTGGCAGTTGTGCAATCTCAGGGTTCGCTAATACCATGATGTCACGATCCACTTTCACCATTTCATTGGTGGTTTTGTCTGCGGTGTACTGGATTAAGCCATCGCCGTTTTTATCTTCAAACTGCAATAGTCCGGTTTTTTCCCAGTTTTTAAACCACTGTGGACGATCATCATAAGCCAGATTTTCACCGCTAGTCGGTTCAATGGTATTCATAAGGTTTAAACGCGCCATACCGGCAACGGCAGGGGCCGTGGTATAAAGGATCGCAATGAATACAAGTGCCCAACCAGCAGAAGAACGTGCGTCTTTTACTTTTGGTACGGTAAAGAAGCGAATGATCACGTGAGGCAACCCTGCCGTACCAATCATTAACGATAAAGTATAAGCAAACATGTTCACGGTACTCAGGCGCACACTGGTGGTGTATTCAGCAAAGCCCAGTTCAGTCACCACTTGGTCAAGCCGATCGAGTAGGTACACATCACTGCCACTTAAGGTGGAACCAAAGCCCAGTTGTGGGATTGGGTTACCCGTTAAGCTGAGGGAAATGAATATAGCAGGAATGGTATAGGCTAAAATCAAAATACAGTACTGTGCAATCTGGGTATAAGTAATCCCTTTCATGCCACCGAGTACCGCATAGAAAAATACAATACACATACCAACAAGTAAGCCGGTGTCGTAACTGACTTCTAAGAAGCGAGAAAACGCCACACCGATGCCTTTCATTTGACCAATTACATAAGTAACAGAACAAATAATTAAACACACAACGGCGACAATTCGCGCGGTACGTGAATAAAAGCGATCACCGATGAATTCAGGTACGGTGAATTTCCCGTATTTTCTTAAATAAGGTGCCAGCAACATGGCTAAAATAACAAAGCCACCTGTCCAACCCATTAAGAAAACCGAACCGCCGTAACCCATAAAGGCAATTAAACCGGCCATAGAAATAAAAGAAGCTGCGCTCATCCAGTCAGCAGCAGTCGCCATACCGTTGGCAACAGGGTGAATGCCACCCCCAGCAATGTAAAACTCTTTTGTGCTACCGGCGCGGGCCCAAATGGCAATGCCGATGTAGATTGCAAATGTGATACCTACGACTATGTAGGTGAGTGTTTGTAATTCCATGGTGCACCTCTATTCGTCGTCGACGCCATATTTACGATCAAGTTGACCCATTTTCTTTGTGTAATAAAAAACCAGTATCACAAAGGTATAAATGGAACCTTGTTGCGCAAACCAGAAGCCCAACTTATAACCGCCGATTTGAATTTGATTGAGTACGTCCACTAATAAAATACCGCAGCCAAAAGACACCACAAACCAAATGAGCAATAGTTTGACCATGAGTGCGAGGTTCTCTTTCCAATATGCTTTGGCATCGCTTTCAGATTTAAATGACATGATGCTTTCTCCTAATGTGTTCACCTTGTTTTAAACATTGCGCGCTGTGATGACTATTAGACATAGGTCTATTACACATCTTGCTTGGCGTGAATCACCCAGCGCATAAATTGTTTAAAAACTTAATTTACTGGTGAATTGAATACGTGATAGATCCCCATTTGCACCGCTTTCAGTTTCGCGTTCAGCCAGGATGTATTCACCACCAAATGTCAGCTGTTTGGTTGGGCTATACATGAGGTTGACGTAGATATTGTTGATGGATTTGGTGATGTCGGATGTGATGGCATCTGAGTTATCCGCATCAGCGAAGGCATAAGAAACTGTGCTGCGCATTTGTGGGCTCCACATGTGTTTGTACGCCACAAATCCACCGGTCACATTGTTTAGATCAATGCTGCCATCGGCTTCAATACCACCATCACGAAAAGCATTTAATGCAATGTAGCGACCTAGTGCGCCGCTGCTTAGCATGAATTTCACATCGTCTCCGTTATTCATGGCGTATTTACCACTGAGTGATACGGCGTATCCCATTTCGCTTTCGTCATTTGTGCCATCGTTATAAGCAATCTGACGCAGCATCAGTGCCGCGGAATAACTTAGGCTGCCCGCACTGGCGTCAAAGCGGCCAATGAAATCGGGCATGGTGTTGTCGTCGATATTATTTGAGTTAGCGGTGGCGCTCCCGCGATCATCATTAAAACCGGATGATGGATTCTCCGCCGCCACCATCACTTTGCCGCCTGCCATAGGCAGGGTGTAACGAATCTGAGGCTGGCGCACAAAAATGGTCCCTGAGGTTGGGCCAACAAAATCAACCGCTTCAGGGAGTGCGCCGACATTAAAGAACGTGCTCCAGGTTTGACCGGCGGTGAGGGAACTGCCATCGGCTTTGTTCCACGCTAAAAAGGCATGACGCAGGCCGTTGCTGGCTTGGTTGGTGAGACGTTCATCATTTCCTGCATTGAAGTCCATTTCAATGAAGCTCACCACATCACCGACGTCTGTATCGGTAGTGGTTTTAAAATTAATGCGAGAAAACTTGGCATTACTATCAAACACCATGTCGCCTTCGCCAGACCCGTTACCCACAGCAATGGTGGATGGGACTAAAAAATCATCACCAACATTGCCGGCGCGCTGGGTATCTGAGTACTGGCTGAAAATGGCATCGAACTTGATGTAACCACCGAATTTGTATTGGGTCTCAGCTTGGGTGAGTGGGCTTGCTAACGTTGCGCAACCAAGTGTGCAGGCTAGAGCAAGGGCTTTTTTATTATTGGTTTTAAATGAGATGGGCTTTCTCATGGTCTTCCCTCCAAGTGTTTAAAAGAAATACCCATAACTAAACGGCTTTTTTAGCTATGAATATTTTTGTCACAATGGCAGTAAGAGCTCTAATAAAAAAAATACCTATTAGCCCTTGGTATATATTCGACTAAAGTCTAATACGATTTCACTTGCTAAATATTATGGCTCGGTAGTAACAGAAATATCGCTGGTTAGACAAAGGTCTAATGGTGAAAAAAACAGGTAGCCTAGACACTGATGTCATGCAAGCGAATTCGTATGTAGGGGGAAGACCATGACCGAGCAAATGATTTATCCGATTCAGCCGAATCAAAAGACACTGTTAACCAATGACCAATATCTTGAAATGTATCAGCAATCCATTTCACAACCTGAGGCGTTTTGGGCTGAGCAAGCTCAGCGCGTGGATTGGCTGACGCCTTTTACAAAAGTAAAAGACGTGTCGTATGCCAAAGACGATTTACATATTCGCTGGTTCGAAGATGGTGAATTAAATGTGACCCAAAGCTGTGTCGATCGCCATGCCAAAAACACACCGGACACCACTGCCATTGTTTGGGAGCCTGACAGCGAACAAGGCCAGTCTCGTTTAATAACGTATAAACAGTTGTCAGAACAACTGAATAAATTTGCCAACGGTTTAAAGCAACTGGGGGTTAAAAAAGGCGATGTGGTGACCATCTATATGCCCATGGTGCCAGAGGCGGCCATTGCTATGTTGGCCTGCGCCCGCATTGGTGCGGTTCACTCTGTCGTGTTTGCAGGGTTTTCTCCAGAAGCCTTAGCTGGACGAATTGAAGACGGGAATAGCCAGTTTATTATTACGGCGAATCAAGGCTTAAGAGCCGGTAAATTTGTGCCATTAAAAGACAACATTGACCGTGCAATAGAACTTTGCCCGGCAGGCTTGGTGAAACATGTGGTGGTATTGCAACACACAGATACCGATGTAAACGTGGTGCCTAATCGCGATGTGGATTATCACACCTTGGTGAACACTCAAAGTGAGGTGTGCCCGCCTGAAAAAATGAATGCCGAGGATCCGTTATTTATTTTGTATACCTCAGGCAGCACCGGCAAACCAAAAGGTGTCTTGCACACCTGTGGTGGCTATTTGGTGTATGCCTCCATGACTCATGAATACATCTTTGACTATAAAAAAGGGGATGTTTATTGGTGTGCAGCGGATGTGGGTTGGATCACTGGCCACAGCTATATTGTCTACGGGCCCCTATGCAATGGTGCTACGGTGGTGATGTATGAAGGTGTTCCTACCCATCCAGATTGCGGACGCATTGCTCGGATGATCGACAAGTTTGATATCAACATTTTGTACATCGCGCCCACCGCCATTCGCGCGTTAATGGCAGAAGGGGATGAACCGGTTGCCGGTGCGAGTCTTTCAAGCTTACGCTTGCTAGGCACAGTTGGCGAGCCTATTAACCCTGAAGCATGGCGCTGGTATTACCGCACGTTTGGACGCAATAAATGCCCGATTGTCGATACCTGGTGGCAAACAGAAACCGGTGCGGCCATGATCACACCGCTACCGGGTTCCACTGAATTAAAACCTGGCTCAGCCACTCGCCCATTTTTTGGTGTTCAACCTGCATTGGTGGATGAAAAAGGGGTTGAACTTGAAGGGCCAGCAAGCGGGAATTTGATCATAAAAGACAGTTGGCCTGGGCAAATGCGCACCGTGTTTGGTGACCATCAGCGTTTTATTGATACGTATTTTGCAACCTTTGAAGGCAGCTACTTCACAGGTGATGGCGCTAAGCGTGATGAAGATGGTTATTACTGGATCACGGGCCGTGTGGATGACGTATTAAATGTTTCAGGTCACCGCATGGGCACCGCCGAAATCGAGAGTGCCTTGGTGGCTCATGAGGCTGTGGCCGAAGCGGCGGTTGTGGGGTTCCCCCATGATATAAAAGGCCAGGGTATTTATGTCTATGTGACACTTAACCACGGTAAGCAACCGAGTAAAGCCATGCAAGACGACTTAATTGCTTGGGTGCGAAAAGAGATCGGCCCCATTGCGACACCGGATATTATTCAATGGGCTCCAGGTTTACCGAAGACCCGAAGCGGAAAAATAATGCGTCGCATTTTACGTAAAATTGCGACGGATGAATTTGATACCTTGGGTGATATTTCGACGTTGGCGGATCCAAGTGTGGTGGATTCATTAATTACAGATCATAAGGCGCTTTCTACAGCCGCTTAATAGAGTGAAAAAACCTAAGGCTTAAATAATTGTGTTTAAGTCTTAGGTGAATATAAAAACGGCGCAATCTTACACGTGGAATAATATTGAGAATGGTGTACATTTAGAGAATATTAAAAATAACAAAAATGGACATTTATGTCGGACGCTTATCGTATTATCGTAGCAGACGATCACCCTCTATTTCGCAGTGCTTTAAGTGGCACGTTATTGCGTGAGTTTCCTGATGTTCAAATCCATGAAGCACAAGACCTTTCAAGCTTGCAGTTACAAGTAGAGCAACACGATCAGGCGCAGCTCATTCTATTAGATCTGCACATGCCCGGTGCGCAAGGTTTTAGCGGCTTAATATTTTTAGTTGCACACTATCCTCATATCCCTGTAATGATTGTTTCAGCCCATGATCAATCTGATATTATCCGCCGCGCCATGGATCATGGTGCCAGTGGATTTCTGCCGAAAAGCAGCTGTATTGAAGACATGGTTGAAGCCATTCAAACAGTATTGCAAGGAGGCGTGTGGATGCCTAAAAACGTATCAAGCGATCAATCCAGTAACCCAAACGAAATGAACTTTGCTCAAGCCCTTGCGCAATTAACGCCGCAACAATTTCGTGTGGCCAATATGGTCAGCGAAGGTTTACTCAATAAGCAAATTGCATACGAGCTGGGTGTGACAGAAGCCACCATCAAAGCCCACATGACAGAGATCTTCCGTAAACTGGGTTTACATTCGCGCACCCAAGTGGTTAAAGCCATGAGTACCTTGGCGGTGCAACCCATTCACGATCAAGCTAATTTCTAATTTCGACTATTTATCGTATTCAGCTGCTGCCGCAAAATATTGCGAAGTGCCGCGGGTGCTACTGGCTTGGCCATAAATGAACAGTCGGTGCTTAATACTTTTTGACGAATTTCATCACTGTTGTCTGCACTGATCACAATGGCGCGAATATCCGATTGCCAATGCAAACGCAATGCTTCAATCACGTCTAAGCCTGTTTCATGATCAAGATGATAATCAGCCAAGATAAACTGCGGCGCTTGCGTAAGATTCCAAAAGCTTAACGCTTGCCCCAAGTCTGTGGCAGTAATGACATGACAGCCCCATTGTTCTAGTAAGGATTGCATACCGAGCAAAATACGCTGCTCGTTATCAATGCACAGCACGCGAATACCAGCCAGATTAGGATCCTGGATGTGTGGCTTTTTCGCTGTCACTTGTACGCTGCCTCTAGGTACCAGAATCGAAAAGGTCGAGCCCACCCCTACCTTGGATGTGACTTCTATACTGTGGCCAAGCAATTGAGCGATGCGCTGGGCAATGGACAAACCCAACCCCAAGCCTTGATTACTAATCGCACCTGGGAGGCGTTCAAACTCATCAAAAATTCGTCCCATTTCATCCTCTGAAATGCCTGGTCCCGTATCGAGCACCTGTAAACGCATGTCATTGCCCACGCGGCGCACGCCCATTAAAACTTTACCACTTTGGGTATAGCGCACAGCATTCGATACAAAGTTTTGTAACACCCGACGCAATAAATGTTGATCGCTATACAGCCAAGCGTTGGAAGGCACCCAATGAAACTCAATCTCTTTTTTCTGGGCAATAGCAATGGCTTCGCTGGCTAAAGGGCGTAATAAGCTGTCTAAAGAAAAATGGGAACGTCGTGCTTGCTCTTTACCGGAACTCAATCGTGATATCTCTCTTAACGAGTTAATCAACTGCTCGGCTTGATTCAGCGCGTCATCTAATTGTTGAGTTGTGATGTCCAAGCTTGATTGTGGCAAGTCAAGAGGCTGAATTTGAGCTTGAATCGATGCGGTAAACAATCGAGCAGCGTTGATTGGCTGCAAGAGATCATGGCTGGCTGCAGCTAGAAAACGGCTTTTACTGGCGTGTACTTGCAGCAATTCTTGCTCGGTTCGGGCGCGTAATTCATTTTCCCTTTGTAATAACTCATTGGTGTTTTGAAGTTCTTCTGTGCGCAGGTTTACTCTGTCTTCTAAATGAGACTTAGATTGCGCCAGTTCTGTGAGAACACGGTGATAATCACTGATGTCAGTATAGGTTGTAACATAACCGCCATTTTTAAGCGGTGTGCCACGAATCTCAATGACTTTACCGTTGGGCAGTTCACGCTCCAAGCGATAATCATGCCCTGTGTTAAGTTGCATTAAGCGCCGTTGAACCAGTTTCTTTTGGTTGCTCTCTTCGTTACCCAAATAACCCCTTTGTGCATTGAATTCATAAATGGTTTTAATATCGCAACCAATGTAGAGCAAGCGTTTTGGGTATTCGAATAAGCGTTGATATTGTTGATTCCAAGCGATCAACTTTAAATCTTTATCGACTACGCTGATGCCCTGAGGAATCGTTTCGAGCGTGGTCTGAAGTAAGGTTTGGCTAAATTGGATTTGTTTAGAACTGCCGCTCACAAGACTGACAAAGTCTTGAAGTTTTAATGGTTGCTCTCCTGCTAACAATGCCATGGCTTTATGGGCTGATACGGCGCCAATAATCGCGCCCAATTCGTGTTCGATGTCACCAATGATAAAATTCGGCGCGTAATCATGGGGCAATAATCGATGGCCAATTTGACGCTCAAAACTGCGCCACATGGCATGGCTTCTTTCTGCGCCAAAGAGCGGGTCAACAAGTGCCTGTAATTGACGGACCTCAACGGAGCTTAATGTGGTGTCCAATTGAATGTCATCATGGCGCATATGGGTTTGAGTAAAGCGCTGGGCTTGGCGTAAATCCAAATAACTAAATTTAGATTGGTTTGACACCACATAAAAAATGAACGTATTAAAAAATAAACTTAATAAAACGCCATGACTCAGAGGGTCTAGATCATTCAGTCCTAATAAATTATTGGGGGCAAGCCAGCTAACATTAAATAAACCACTTACCAGTAGGTTGTGATTTTCAGGTAACAAGGTGGGAAGCAGCAAACAATAAAACCAGATCATCATGCCGGTAATCAGTCCGGCGATGACACCTTTTGCATGGCCCTTAGGCCAGTACAAAGCAGCCAGCACCCCTGGCAGTAATTGAGCGCATGCGGCAAAGGAAATCAAACCAATACTGGCCAAGCCTTCGTTTTGACTCATGATTCGCTCAAGCAGCCAGCTTAAGGCTAAAATTCCCACAATGGCCCCGCGGCGAATAAAGCGTAATGTGCGACCAAGATCTTTTGATTTATAACGGGAGTTACTTTTTGGGCGCAGCCAAGCGGGCACAATTAACTCGTTAGACACCATGATGGAAAGGGTGATTGTGGCGACAATCACCATGCCTGTGGCGGCAGAGATTGCGCCGATAAAGGTTAACGCCAAGATCCATTCATCACCACTGAACCGCGGCAGGGTTAATACATAACTGTCAGGTGAGATATCTAAGCCACCAAACAATTGCGCGCCGGTATGAGCAAGGGGAATGGCAAGCAAGGCAAAGGCACCAAGATACAGGGGGACCAACCAGCGGGTATATTGAATGTCTCTGGCGCCTTGGTATTCAACCACCATGACATGAAATTGCCGGGGCAAACAAATAATGGCGGTGGCGGCGAGCAGTAATTGGGTGAAAAAAAGCGGACTGGTAATTTGGTCCACTTGAAAGTTGGCTTGTTGAATGTCAGGTAGGTCGCTGTTCATCAATGCGATGGCTAAGAATGCCACAACCACGAACGCCACTAATTTTATGATGGACTCTGTGGCAACAGCCGTGATCATACCGCGTAAGCGATCCGGGCCATCTATGACCCGTGTGCCAAATAAAATGGCAAACCAAGTCATCACTACGGCTGCAATAAAGCTGGATGCGTTATCAAATGATGGGTGGGTGGATTGCCAGCTTAAACTGTCCCATGCGATGGAGACGCCTCGTAATTGCAGGGCAATATACGGCAGGGTCCCGACCACTAACACAAGGGTGACAATCGCGGCCAGTGCTTGGTTTTTGCCGTAGCGAGAGCCAACAAAGTCCGCAATGGACGTGACTTTATTGATATGGCTAACGGTAAGTAGTCGCTTTAAGAAACCCCAGCCAAAAATAATGAGAAGAATCGGGCCTAAGTAAATTGGCAAGAAGTGCCAACCGTTTTCCACTGCTTGACCCACAGCACCTAAAAACGTCCAAGAACTGCAGTACACCCCAACGGAAAGGCTGTAGATAAGAGGGCGCCACCAAGAAAGACGAATGAATTGTCCGTGCTTCTCCCCCCACCAAGCGACAAAGAATAATAGGCCGCCATAGGCGCTCACTAGTATGAGTAAAAGTTGCTTGTCCATTTTATTGCCTATTAGCGAGCTAACTTTACCTTACCGAAAAATAAGATTATGGCAACTAGACGAATGGCTAATTAAGGTCAGCGTCATTGATGACAATGTGTTGATCAACGATAGAAAAGGGAATGGTTTCAAGTGCTTGTTCGAGGCAAGGGCCACTAATGCAAAGACCATCTTCAATGCGGAACAAGGCACCATGCATGGCGCACATAATTAAGCTGTGACTGCTATCAAGAAATTGATCGGGCATCATTTCTAACTGAATACCAAGATGTGGACATTGATTACGATAGACATGAATTTTATTGTATTTTTTAACAGCAAAAATATGGCGGCCTTCTAACTCAAACCCTTTGCTTTGGTTGTCATGAAGGTCATCGGTGTGGCACAAAGTGATCATATTTGGCTCAAAAACTCGATTATAGCCCAACTGCTCAGCTGATAAGTAGGGGCGAATGGAAAGCGAGGGATTAGATGAGCGGATTAAAATAAAATGTCATCGTTATTGTCATTTGCCATGGCATGCTTGGCCATGGTTTGCAGTTCGTCATTCAAGCCTTCTAAATACTGTATTAAGCTTTCACTGGCGCTTTCCATCTTATCTAGGTTGGCAATCTTATGTTTACTGGAGCCTTCTCTGGCTTCTTCTAACGCTTGAAAGGCATGCTTGTGAAGGCTAATGAGATGCGGCTCGATGTTTTTATAATTTTGTAAATGGCCAAACGTCGACTTGCCCAAACCTTCGTAATACCAGTGCCCAAAGCGACCTTCGGTATGGTTTTCAATCATTTTTGCTTTTTCTTCGTCCGGCTCATCAGTGGCAATGAATTCATACACACGAGATTTGAATGCCAATAAGCTCAGCATGGCCACTTGAATGTAGCTCTCATTGGTGCTGCGATTAATGATGATGTTCATGTCTTTGCTTAAATCGGTGATGAGCTTTACCGAAGACTCAATGGTCGCGGTGGTGTCTCTTAGATTCGCGGCGTCTTTTTGAATGTCTTCGATGCCTTTGTCCACCTGTCGAATGAAGCCGGTGGTGGCCTGAATAATCCCAGAAATCTCTTTGGTGGTGCTGCCTGTCTGCCCAGCAAGAGTGCGCACTTCATCAGCTACAACGGCAAACCCTCGGCCTTGCTCACCGGCCCGCGCTGCTTCAATGGCGGCATTGAGTGCCAATAAATTGGTTTGATCGCTGATGTTTTCGATTTGTACCACGCAGTCGTTAATTTTTGCAGCCGACTGGTTTAACTGAATCATGTTGTTGCCGGTCTCACTGGCTCGGTTATCAATTTGACTTAAGCTGGCGCTCACTTGTTGCAAAATAACCGTGATTTGGCTGAAGGTGGCTTCACTGTCTTTTAGGCGAGAGCGCTCAGCGCCCAGTGCTTCGGCGTTACTGCTGACCAAGTTATGAATGTCATTAACACTTTGAAGTGTTCTAAAGAGTAAGTCGCTTAGATCACTTTGTTCGCTGGCCATGTCGCCAATATGATTTTTAAGTTCCTCAGAGGCAAGGCGACTGAGGTGGGCGTTTTCCAGCTGTTGCGAGAGGGTTTTTACTTGCTGCTCTAAATCGTGGACGAAAGCCGCTTGCTCTGCTTTGATTGATTTGCTGATAAATGGAAAAAGGGCCACGGGCATACCAAATGGTCTAATATCCTTTAACTCTAGCTCAGCTGCTCATGCTGACAAGGTCATAAGCAAAGGGGTTATGCAGACTCGTTAGGGTCTTTAGCGTCTTCGCTGGGCTCACTGTCTTTGGGCAGAAATTGCTTGGCCTGAGAGAAATCCACGCTGAAGTCCACTTCCATGGCCTCTTTGCTGGGCTTGATGCCGCAGGCCGCCCCTTCGATTGGCATGGTGCCGGATGTACCGGGTGCTTTACTCATGGTCAGTACCTGGTTATTTAATGCGGTGTTTTTCGCGGGTTTCTTGTTTCTTGCGCTCACTTTTACGCAGCATCACGTAAACGGCACCCGTGCCGCCATGTTGAGGCTGTGCACTGTGGAAGGCAATCACATCTTCAAATTCTCTGAGCCATTTATTCGTCCAGCTTTTTAGAAGGGCAGGCGTGGCTTCTTTTTCCCCTTTACCATGCAGGATGATCAAGGTGCGCAGGTCGTACTTCATGGCGTCTGCAATAAAGCGGTAGACTTCTTCACGGGCCTGAAGCACGGTTTTACGGTGAAGATCCAGACGGGCATCCAGTTCATACTTGCCCAAACGAAACTTGCGATAAACCCCTTCTTGCACGCCATCTTTTTTATATTCGATGATGTCGTAAGGCTTCACCATGTGCACATGGTTGTCGCTTAAGTGGTTTGGATCCGCTTGCGCGTCTGTGATGGCCGCTTGGCGTCGCTGGGCAATGGCAATGGCATCGCGTTGGTGTTTGGATAGACTCACGCGGGCTTCGGTTTTAAGGGGAGTGACGTCACCAACCGCGTCTTTGAATTCTGAAAAATCGTCCATTTGGCTCCCCCTAAGGTCTATTAATTGTGTGGATTGGGCATTATACGCAATCTTTGAGGAATCGGTGCTGTGGATTACTCAGGTTGTGCCTCTTTAGGTAACAATAGAAGAGGGTCTATGCGGGCATTGTTTAAGCTAACCGACCAGTGCAGGTGTGGGCCGGTAACACGTCCCGTGGCGCCGACTTTGCCTAATAACGCCTGCTTGGGGATAACATCCCCTTGCTTAACATCGATTTCACTAAGGTGGCAAAACATGCTGATCAGGCCTTGGCCGTGGTCCATGTACACTACGTTTCCGTTAAAAAAGAAGTTGCCGGTTAACACCACTTTACCGGCGGCAGGGGCGTGAATGGGTGTGCCAGTTGGTGCCGCGATGTCTAAGCCACTGTGGGGATTTCTTGGCTCTCCGTTAAAAAAACGTTTCAAACCAAATGGGCTTGAGTAAGGACCCACTACCGGCTTAGCAAAGGCTAAGTCTGGCTGTTGCTGTGCATCAAATGCGTCAAATACGGCATGGGCTTGTTTTTTCTCTCGCTTATGGCGAGCCAAGTCCTCGGCGGATAAATCAATGTGCTTACGGGTTTTAAGTTGAATATGTTGCTCAGGGTAATCTTTACTAACCACTTCAAAAGGGTAGCGTTTACCTTGGCTAACCACGAAATGCTCGCCACTTTTGGTACTTAGGCCAAGCCCCACCACCGCATACCACGACTCGTTTTGTTGAATAACCGCAACAGGTGTTTGCTTGTACATAGCTTGTGGTTGTGTGTTGGAAGCGGCATCCAATTTAATTAATACCAATCCGCCAGGGACATTGGCGGACTGTGGCAAGGCATGACTCATGAATGGCATGAGCATTCCCATTAAGATCAAAAATGCAGACAAAAACGGGATACGGCATGTGTGGTTTTTAATCATCATGTAACTCTTTGACGGTAAGACTTAGTTTGCCCTGATGAAGCTGAGCGCGGACAGTGTCGCCCACTTTAACTTGCTTGGCGTTGTGAATAACATCCCCTTGTTCGGTGGTGTTAATGGCGTAGCCTCGGCTTAGCGTACTTAAAGGACTGACGGCATTCAAGACTTCTACCTCTCTTGATAGGGATTGCTGCAAATGAACAAGATGGCCTTGCATGGCTTTGACCAGACGTTTTTTTAACTGATCGTTTGTTTGTTGCATCAAAGCCAGCTGTTTGTCGGGCTTAAAGCCACTTAAGGTTTGCTGGCAGCGCTGTAAGCGGTCTTTATGATTTTGCAGTCGCCTTAATAAAGCGTTCTTTAATCGCATGTCGGCCATATCAAGGCGCTGCATGTGTTCTTGGAGCTTGTCTTTTGGGTGGCGTAAGCGCTTCACAAGTTGCAGCAGGTGAAAATTCTGCTGCGCGATGCGGTTTTGTATGGTGCGCAGCAAGCTGCGTTCGAGTTGCTCAAATCGACCAAGCCATTCAAAGCGGTCGGGGCTGACCAGTTCAGCCGCAGCAGAAGGGGTTGGGGCCCTTAAATCAGCCACAAAGTCGCTAATGGACGTGTCCACTTCGTGACCCACGGCGCTAATGGTAGGAATGCGACTATTAAACAGTGCACGCGCCACGATTTCTTCGTTGAACGGCCAGAGGTCTTCTAAGCTGCCGCCCCCTCGGCCAACAATGAGCACGTCGCATAGGTTATCGCGATTGGCTTGTGCAATGGCGTTGGCAATTTGCGTTGCGGCTTGCTGCCCTTGTACTTGTGTTGGGTAGATCGAAATAGGCAAGCTAGGGAAGCGCCGCTTGAGTACGGAAATAATGTCTTTCACCGCCGCACCGGTTGGGCTGGTGATAATCCCTAAGTGCTTTGGGTGGGCGGGTAGAGGTTGTTTGTGCTGTGTGTCGAACAGCCCTTCTTTAAACAGGCGCTGCTTGAGTTCTTCAAACGCTAATTGCAATGCGCCTTCGCCAGCGCTTTGCATGGCATCGACGATTAATTGATAGTCGCCACGAGCTTCATATAAGCTGACAGAAGCGGTCACCACCACCTGTTCCCCTTCTTTAGGAACAAACTTCAAATATTGGGTGCGACTTTTAAACATGGCGCAACGCACTTGTGCCCGTTGATCTTTAAGTGTGAAGTACCAGTGGCCACTACCAGGACGGGCAAGGTTCGAAATTTCGCCAGTGACTTGAACGCGATGCAGGTAGGTTTCGAGTAATTCTTTACTTTGACGGTTCAGCTGACTGACGCTAATGATGTTGTTATTTTGTGCAAAATTACTCATATAGACCTAATAGTGTGAACCAATCATAAAAATTACTAGACAAAACCTGGGATTAAATGGCTATACTGGTTTTGGCGGTTGACTAAACCGCCAATTAATTTGTTCCAACGGATAAGGAATCATACATGAAAAAGTTCATCGCTGGTGCTGCACTTGCTGTAGCTGCTACATCTTCTTTCGCTAGCCCTGCAGGTTGTGGTCTTGGTACTGCGGTTGTTTTCCCTGACGCAAACGAATGGTATGAGCACGTAATGGCTGCAACTACCAATGGCTCTTCTGGTAACCAAACCTTTGGTATGACTTCTGGTACTTTAGGCTGTGAAGGCGCTAATGGTCCACTTAAGTTGGCTCGTGTATTCATGGACCAAAACATGGAGCAGCTTGCTTTAGATTCTGCTCGTGGCCAAGGCGAGTCTCTAGACGCACTTACATCTCTAATTGGTGTTGATGCGGCGGATAAAGCTGAATTCTCTAAAGAAGTTCAAGCTAACTTCGATTCTATTTTCGTAAGCACTGAAGCGTCTTCTGAAGAAGCCTACGGCGCGCTAGTAAGCGTAATGGCTGGCAACGATAAATTGGCTAAATATCTAGGTTAATCCTAGCGGTTAGTTGATTAAATAGGGGGTGCCTTTGCACCCCTTTATTATTTTTGTCCCAGAATAAACTAAGAATAAAATTCATGCCTACTCTACGTTTTTTCGCCCTGATGTGTGTTTTGGGTTGTATTGCTTTTCCTGCCTCTTCTGATTCCAATATTACTCAACTATCCCAATCTGCAAAGTGGCGAGCACTGTTGCATTATCAAGCTCAGGGTTTTAATAACGTTGAATACTCTGAAGTCGATGATGCGCGTTTCTTTTTATCTAAGGCCGGTAAATACGATGCATTGGCAGAGTTAAAAGCCACGATTAGTGCGTTTAAAGAGGAGCAGGAAGGGGATAATGCTGCATTATGCCGCTTCCCTGCACGCTTGAATTGGCTTAAACAAGTGTTGCCTGAGGAAAACTTTTCTTCGATTGCTTGCCCTGCATATGATGATTGGTACGATAAAATCCAAGGTGATGAATTATTTTTAATCTTTCCATCGTCTTATCTTAATAGCCCGTCTTCTATGTTTGGTCACACATTATTTCGCTTAGATGGTAAGCAGGGTCACCAATTATTATCGTCTGCAATTAATTTTGCCGCGTTTACCGATGCTAACGATGATGAACTGACATTCACCGTAAAGGGATTAAGTGGTGGATACCCTGGTTATGTATCCTTAGTGCCGTATTATGAAAAGGTGAATGAATATAATCACATTGAAAGCCGTGATATTTGGGAGTACAAACTTGAATTAACCCATGAGCAAATTCAAGAATTTACACGTCATATTTGGGAGTTGAATGAGATTCGGTTTGATTACTTTTTTATTGATGAAAATTGCTCATATCGCTTATTAACCTTGTTAGATGTGGTGAATCCAAGCTGGCAATTAGCCGCGCCTTTTACTTATCGAACCGTTCCGACTGACACCATTCGAGCCCTTGAAGAAAAAGGCTTGATCGGAGACGTAAAATTCAGACCGTCAAAAACCACCTTGATTGAGCAGCAACGTTTACAGCTAAACGCGAATCTTCGTATTATCGCCCGAGACCTAGCAGACGACCCATACGCCATGGCAAGGGATGCACGCTTTTTATCATTGGATGAACAAGAAAAGGCGCAGGTTTTAGATATCGCTTATGGTTATACCCGTTACTTAAACTTAAAGAAAAAAGACACGGACCCAACTCTACCAAAACGCAGTTTGAAATTATTATCCCTGCGTTCAAAGGTGATGTTTTCAGGGGATGCCTATCCTGCTGTTGAGCAACCTAAAATTCGTGATGAGCATGGTCATAAAACCTTGCGCTCAACGCTGGGTGCGACGGAGGATTATTTAGAAGTCGGCTTTCGTATCAACTACCATGACTGGTTAGATAATTTGCCCGGTTATCGTCAAGGGGCGCAAATAGAAATGGGGGATATTCGCTTTCGTGCGGATCAATCACATTTGCAGCTACAGCATTTCGATGTCATCAGTATTCGCTCGCTGGGCCCGCGAAATCGTTTTAGCCAGCCCATTAGTTGGCAAGTGAACGGTGGCTATGAGCGCTGGGTAAGTGATGACAAGGGTCAGCTTCACATTAAATTGGGCGGTGGCGTCGGCTATGAAGCGGGCCCTGGAAATGTCTATGGCTTTTTACAAACACAACTAGCCAATAGTGATCGCTATGATGATGATTGGCGATTAGGTGCGGGTGCTGAAGTTGGCTATTTAATACAAACCACGCAATTTAGTGCATGGCTGTCGGCGCAGCACTTAAGTAGTGTATTTCAAAGTGGTGACAGCACGGAGTATCAAGTGGGTGTGAGTGTGCCGCTTGGTCGACACCAACAGATACGAGTGGAATGGCAAAAGCAGCAGTGGCGTCAACTTGAACAAGAACAGGTAAGGCTAACGTATGCCGTTTATCATTAGAGCGTGCTTGCTGTTCGTTTTGGTGTTGGGC
>Ga0115005_10001381_pt1 | contig 19209 bp, 18 predicted proteins | sample ArcOceMetagenome_FD_87163 | JGI IMG/M metagenome (GOLD analysis project Ga0115005, IMG submission 87163) | Marine eukaryotic phytoplankton communities from Arctic Ocean - Arctic Ocean - Greenland ARC118M Metagenome | ecosystem: Environmental > Aquatic > Marine > Oceanic | place: Arctic Ocean... | reverse complement strand
CATTTCCAAGTCCGCCACCTTTTCGATGGCGCTCGGTTGACCGGCATCATCAAACAGTCGATTATTGTCACCAGATTCACCATCGTCGCTATCATAAATCCGCAAGGCAGCATATTTATCAGATGATTCTCGAGAGCTTTGGTGTATACTCTGCATCCTCTTCACGTGATCACCTTCTAATCTTTGCAAGAATACCGCATTCCCTTGCAAATTGCTTTTGCGTTGCCTCTTTGTCTGACCTGACGAGTTGTTGTCGCCACCGGTCCTCACTATCAACCAAAATGCCTTGAGCAAAGAATATTCAGGATGTCTTTTTTTCAGGGCAATGATATGTGGTCTACAGTACACAATAATGTTGAACAAGCCTTGCAGGGGAGTGAAAAACCGTGCCAGTGCTAACAGAATGAATTGATTCTCCCCTTCGCCCGACACACTATCAAGAACAAAGTCAAGATCAATCAGTATCATGAGAGGTTTGTTCATCCGAGAAGATGATGCGCTTCGATCACAAGAATTACTCACCGGTATATAGTCGAAAAAACGAACGCAAGAAAGAAAGAGCCCACATAAAGAAGTCCTTGTGTTATAACCTCTTTCTGACGTTTGTTTCTTCGTGCCGCCTTTTGCAGGCCGCGTGGCAACTGTTCGTTCGAACCATAGTTACTTGAGAACGATGCAGAGAGATTTCGCATTGATAATCTTCGAGAGTTGTTGTTCGTCGAAACTGAAGGGAGGCTGCTCTGGAATGTTGTCGACCTTCGTCGGCCGCAACTGTCTTTGGTTTGTAATCCTGAGTCCTCACATTTGCTAGTAGGTCTACTGGGATTTATTGATTTTGACGAGCCCTCAACTTTGGTCTCTCCATTGAGCTTCGCAGCTTTTGCCCTCATTGCTTTCAAATCAAATGCGACTGGATCCTTTTCACCATCGTCTTTTGGTTTCATTATTGGCGACGCTGATGTATATGAATCAGAACGGCTTTTGCGGTTCTGGTAAGAATGCCGGTTTAGTCGATTTTTTAATCCCCACTTATTGCTCTTTCTATTCTGTGCGATAAAAGAATACACGATCACAATCATGTTGACTGAGACGATAATGAAACATATAATAAAAGGTATTCCACCAAAAATAACACGATAGATTCTGGGCTCACGTGGAACATAGCAATGAGTACCGACACTTCCATATTTCTTAGCAACGAGAAGAAAGAAAGCACCTACGAGAGATAAAACGTTTGCAATGCAATGAAGATAGGGTTCGACTTTGTTTCGGAATGATTTTTCTGACATTCCAAATCGGATAACGCAGACATAGTAAGTACTTAATGACGCGTTGTAGCACATTGTACCAACCAATCCGAGCTGTACTATGAATCTGTGTGTTATTTGTAAAAAGGAGTGGTGAAACTATTAGATACCGGTATATGAATTCTACGACTCCGAGCTCACAACAAATTCAATTTTAGGCAGATTGTATTCTGACTACTCACCCTTGGAAGGTGCAGGAATGTGCATTCCCTATTGATCCCCACCACGCCCCAGGTTCTCTCGCGATGGGGAGTGTTGACATTGCTTGCCCTAACGAATAGATGCTATCATATACGCAAAGTCCAAAGAATATTCTTCGAACGGGAACTTTGAGCTTTGTTGGAGACCTGAGGATCATCACGATCAAGGTGAAAGACGCCATCAGCGACAGTGAGCCAGATACCATTGGGGCGATCGCTAGTGTTTTGCTTCGAGCAGGGGAATACATAACGAATCGATGATGAGCTCGAGATGATGTTTTTGTGGTTATTAGTTGGAATGCAGCAAGTTTGCAAGTGCTCAGCGCTAAGTTCTGACAGTTACGAGGAGTATAATAGTAGTGCCTACAGTGGAGTCTGTCGCTAAAAACTCTCCATTATTACTAGTAATAAAAAATGTAAGGGGGGTCCAAGTTTTTAGCTAGGCTGACAAAACAGGGGGGGGTCCAAGTTGTAATGGTTGTTTGGAGCCGAGGACTTTTAGTACATAAGGTCAGACATTGGTCTGACAGATGGCAGACAGATTCGGAATCATGGACTTATCCTAATAAAGACATATTTAATCAATGTCAAATTAGTCTGAAGTCGTAAATGCTACATTACATAGTATAAATAAATAACTCATTGATTTCAGATTATAGTGTAATAATAACATTCTAGTACACGTAGACTTTATGATGGATGTCTCAGTCTTTACAATTATTTTAATTTTTTTCAACAAACACAGACTACACGTTTGTACGTGGTGTACTACCAGTACACGTGCGTGTACTGTATGTGTACATTTATATAATTTCAAATTTCAAATGTTCACAAATGTTTCGAATTTTTGGTTTGAATTGTAGTCGTTGTAAGGAGAAAAATGCGGTACCTGGTACTGTTGATGGGTCCGGTAGTGTAGCTCTGATCCCGCCCTGCTGCCATTCTATAACTCGGGAAAAGACCACATTTTAAAATCTATCAATGAACAAGCATCCGCAAATCCCAATCATAAGAAATTTCTACATGGATTGCTATGGTGTTAGGGCTTCTGAAATCACAGACCCGTAGCAACAGCAACAGATTCACATGGTCGTTAAATCTCAATTTTATTCAGGCCAATTTTGTACTATTGTTTTTCGTTTCCTCTTTCTTCGCACAACTTCACTGACTCCTTGTGCACTATTATTAGTATGCGGTAGAATAGGACGCTTTCTGAAAAGCGTATATATTATACCCAGTCCCCGATCCACCCCTTGTGAACTACTGTTGTAATCAACAGAAGCTGCTAACATAAATGGAAATAGACCCGTGACAGGATCAGTTTCGTCCAGAGCTGAAAAATTTGCTTCAATCACTTTATGCAAAGCAAATCCTTCCAACACCTTGCTACAAAGGAAGTAATGCAAAGGAAGGCGACCGTTGCAATTCCTCGTTGCTCCAATATTATTTTCTCTCTCGAGAATATCGTCCACAAAACATAGCCCTACCTCACTCATAACCGCACTCTCCAGGAGGGCATTATTGACTTCCAGAGACTCTATGCAAGCTACAAATTGAGGAGAATCCAAGACATGATGTGGTCGTGAATCTCTGTAACCATACTTGAAATGATGGAATAATGTAGACATAGGTGCCTCTAATGTTCTTGATCCAGTTCGTCTAACGAAAAGACCCCCAAATCCACATACTCCATCAACATCTCCTACATGATGTTCTATACCCAACATTAGCAATCTTTCTAGATCAGTAAAGAATTCATCGTCATCTTGGATATTATCAGCAACAAATTTAGTAAATATGTGGATTGGAAGGTATCTCCCTTCTCCGAAGATCGCCCCCACAGCCGATGGATCCAGATCCAGCAAGAACCTAAACATTTGAGGATTGTGGACTTTTGCACCCTCGTGATGGTAAAGATTTTGACCGTCTGCAAAGAACGAAAACAAATCATACTTGACAACGTCATCAGAGGTGAGGAGGGGTGGGTCATTTTCTTCAGCAAGATACCCCAGAATCGAAATATACTGGTTGGCGACAAGGATTTCTAACAAGACTTGGCGGTGTCCAATGAGCAGATCTTTTATTGATTCCAAGATGTCAGCTGGAGAATTAGATTCCAGCATTCTTTGAAACTGATTTTGGATATCGTCATAATATTCTTGGACATCTTCAGAATCGAACATATTATTTGGTGCTGTTGGTGAGTCTTCGGTACGTCCTTTGAACTTGATGAAAGAATTCAGTTCTAAGTTCTAAGCAAGAACTAGTAAGGTGTCAACGGATACTACCCACATATACCGGGGTACAGTACTTGTAGTAGTAACACTGTACTAACTGTAGTAACTCCCTTTTGTATAAAGGATTTTGATTTCGAAGATAAATTTCAAAATGAGGAGAGAGAGGGCAAGAGAGAGAGAGAGTTGCAATCGTTTAATTCAACGCAAGGTAAATTAATTGATTGAAATGTTCAGTTTGACTTTCTCAAATTCACAACTTTTATCGTATTGGCTGCGTACTTGGAGGTGGTATGTTTTTACCGGTACTGTATCATACGATGATACGATCATCAACATAAACTCGACACTCAACTCTTTTACTAATAGAAATAAAGCAGGTTACTGTAGGTACAACTACAACGATGGATCAACCAGTGTCATACATGCAGTTAGTTTTCCTTGCAACCCTAATGTTATGCAGCAGATCGTCAGCATTCATGACAACTGCGAAAACATCAATTTATGATAGTTCAAGAACTATCGGCACCACTTCTAGCAGTCTCAATTCTGTACCATCACTGGTTGTTTTCGATCTCGATAATACACTCTGGACTCCAGAACTATACACACTCCGAAAACTTCAGCGCAACAATCAGTCTCCTGTTGCACACAAAGATGTGAAACTTTTCCCAGCGGCATGGGATGTCATTCAACAAATAAGAAATCATCCTGACGATACATTTGCAAATACAAAATTCGCCATCGCTTCTCGTACGAAGTCTGTTGATTGGGCCCACGATCTTCTGGAACAATTTGAGTTGAAGGACTGGTTTGACTACATTGAGATTTTCCCTGGAGACAAGCAAAAGCACTTCAGTAATTTGAAGAGTCAATCTGGCATTGATTACAAAGATATGCTTTTCTTTGATGATTCCAGAGACGGCCGATATGGTAACTGTGAACCGGTATCTGCTCTTGGTGTACTATCAGTACACTGTCCAAATGGAATTCACGAGGAAGGCATCTGGATGAATGCTCTCGAACAGTTTAAAAACTGGTCTACGCATAAAACATCCAACACAATTGTGGAGTGGGATGGCACTGTCACAACTGGAAAGGCCGTTGATCCCAACAAATGTCATAAAGGAGAAGTGAAGTTTGTCAACCGAGAGAAAGCATTTGGATTCATTCGGTATGGTGATCGCAATACGAGGGATATGTTTTTCCACTTTAGTGCATTGCCATATAACCAAGACGTAGAGGAAGGAGATGAACTGACGTTCACCATCACCACCGACTCTAGAAATGGAAAGGATGCGGCCACAGATATTGAGATTGTAAAGAGTGATAGCGATGATAGTAGTACTGTGAATATGCGAGTCTTTAGCATGAACTTACCTTTCGCTGCTCTGTTGAGTAATGGCTACAAGACACTAGAAACTCGGAATGGGACAATGTTCACGCCTTATCCTGAAGGAACAAAAATGTTGCTGCACATTGGTCAGAGAACATACCCCGACGGAAACCGGCATTTAGATGTAATGAAAAGTGGCGGTCTTGACGATGATGAGATCCAAGTCCTCAAATCGTTGCCACCAGGGTTTAAAAAAGGTATGGCTGTTGCAATTGTCGAGCTTGGAAAGACTTTTGAAACAACCTTGGAAGAACGATGCGATCCAACTTTTCAACGATCTGTCGGGGCGTTTGGCGCAGATAGTGGAATGAGAGCGACTGAAATCAAACGAGTTGAATATTTGAAACGAGGTGTCAAAGTGTCTGGCCGAGGTGGTGTGTTTAAAGCTGACATTGATAAGGATGCCATCCCCGATGGATGGTTAGATGATATCTAAAAAACACTATACTTTTTTCTCTCCATGAAGGTAGATTATATTTATGATACCCACGATTTACAACAACGGACTTTCACAACGGTGAATGAAAGTAGTAAACATGAAAGTCGTCCCAGCGGCTACACTATCCATTCTATGTCTACCCTTTCTCATGAAAAATCTCTATCTGGAAAGATCTTTGAAGCTACCAATGACCAAAAATACAAAACATTCATCAACCACTGCGAAGCAATGATCATCCACATGCTTACATCTCCAGCTTGAGGATTTGCGACATTTCCACTGCTTGCAATAGATCCCCACGATGTCAGTGACATGGCATACCAACAACAAATTGATGCCAGGATCAAATTCAGTTTCCAAGAGCTGGAGAATGTTTTCTGCTGATTGTCTTCATTGGGAGCAACAAGATCTATTGTTTCGTGGTTATCTCCATCAGTTTCGTTCACTACGATACCCCCGACTGCCTCCTCTCTGCCGACTTCTTCACCACCAACGTCATCACTGAAGAGGTTGATACATAAGGGTGAATCATTGTATGATTTTGCACGAGGACCTGATTTTAAGTTGTCATAAGTTGACCAATCATTGCTCACCTTTCTTCTCTAACTGCTCTATGCGCAGTTGCTGAAAATCCGGCCCAAAGAATTCCAATCAAAGCGACAGCAATCCCCAAAACTATATTTCCAGCTGACTCCTCTCCAAGCTGAGGGTTGCACTGGCTGTTTGGATTCTTGGAGACTACGTGATTTGCAGTTGTATGAAGTATTCTTCAGTTAGTCATGCCATACAAGGAGATAGTTTGAAGTCAGAATACAAAATAATTCGATGAACTCACCAGAAGTATAACATAAATAAGTTGAGTATGCAAATATACACGAACTTGTGAACAAACTCGCTTCTTCTCCCATCATTTGAACCACAGTTAAAACAACTCCCAAAACAAGAGTGATCGCAATAAAACTCGTATTTGATGTGCAACCTTTGAAATAATGGAACATAACTCCAATTGCCACCAACGATCCAATGCAAAGAAACGCACAGCTACCGAGCAAAACACCCAACCACTTCTTGCCAGCTCCAGGGCCCTCATCCAATTCTGCCTTATTCGCCTTCTCAACACAACTCTCATTGATATTGTATGCCATATCAAGAATGATCAACTGCTGGAAGACAATAAATACCACCGCTCCAATGCGAAGAATATTCAACAAGATTGGAGAAAACAATGGTTCATTGGGAATGAACAATGTACCCGCTACCAAAAAGAGGTACAAAACGAATTTTGCAGGCCATGCCTCCCGATTGGCAGATGGCTTGCATGCGGCTGCGATACCCGCCAACGTGTAAAAGAGGGCAGCGGACCCCGCGACGCGATATACTCCATTGTTACCCGAGCATTTACTACGAAGGGTTTCATCATATGTGTCACACCCGTCTAACCACGATTCGGCTGTTTTCCATCATTCAGGAGGAACGTCAGTAAATATTGTATATCGTGTCATGATCTCCCAATCCCTAATCTACGTAGCACAATTGAACTTACCCATGTAGGCAAGGACTGGATTCAAACTATCAACTTGCTCTGGTTTCAATGCAGGACCAACCCAGTATTGATAGAACAAAGAAATGCCAATGGAAATCAAAAGAAGAAGGACTGATCGCTTACGACCAGAATTGACGCCGGGGGGCACCGTGCTTGGTTTATCGGTCCCGCAGCATGATGAAATCAGTGAACCAGTGGCGGTGCAGAAGCACCACCCTACGCCTGCTGCGATGCATCCGAAGAAGTTTCCCTGTTATGATCGATAGTAAGGAAGATTGAAGTCTTCTGTTGAGTAGGTACAACACAACAAAGGAGGGGTGCGTGAATGTCACGAGGAAACAATGCTTACCATTGCGACGAGTAGACTTTGTTTCAAAAACTGAAAAACTTTGGAAGAACTATGTACACCTACTAGAGTACTGTATGATAGCTAAAAAGAAGCGTAATGACTGACACGACTGATGTTTCCAATCCAGAAGATTCCTCCTTACTGTATCCGTATATACGAATCAAGACCGCACAATCCAGTCCAGGGTAAAAATAAAAAATAAATGGTGTTCTTTATGTTCTTGCCTTGATTGACTTTCTTTCAACGGATACATTTTTTAAGGGGGGAGTTATTAGTTGAAAGGTGACAAAGATTGATTTGGCTAAAAAAGCAAGAGAACCCCCATGGTTTTCGGTCTCAGTGCCTGGTGTTTCTTGAATTGAAGCCACTACGTCACCATCATCTCGTACAAGAAACACCTGGAAGCTAAGCTAGCGTTGTGACAACTTTTTGTGACATTCGCGGAATTTCTCAGTGCTTGGAAGCTACATTAATTACAGTATAGTAGCGATCAAAAACTTGTGACCTGCACGGGTCTTATTTATTATAAACTTACTTCTTACTTCTACCAAGGGGAGGAGGGGCTATTGTACGAAAAGGATGTGCGGTCCGTCCGTGCCCGTGTCTGTCGTCGAATTTTACCGAAGAGGGTGCGAAACCTTTTTTACTGATTTATCTTGGAATTTGATTTGAGATTGGCAAATTCTGTGGAGTTCTTTTTGGTGATTTCCGGTCTGGTCTTACTATTTTGAATTTAGGACACCTGCGAATACCATCAGAAATTATTCTGTTATAAAAGAGTTAATGATTCCAATCAGCAAAGATACTCTGCTCGATATGATCGTGATCGGAAGTGGCAATGGCGCATGCAGATTACTAAGTGAATACCTAAAGTATGCACCGCCCGATTACAAAGTCTTGGTCTTGGAACAGGGACAGAACTTTTTCTACACTTCGGATCTTACTCATCAGAATAATTGGTCTAAGAGCTATGCAAGTGGTAGTATTTTCAAGTTGCATAATGCGAGGACACCCGAAGGACGTCCTATCATTTCTGGCAGAGCTGTACAATGGGAGGAGGAGGGTCTATCAACCTCACCATGATTCACGAGTCGTCCAAGTGGCTATCTGAAAATATTGGTTATGATGTCCAGTATTGGGATGGTCTGAAGAAAGAACTTAACTTGAAGTTCAATCGCCCAGATCCGTTTACTACCCAAACAAAATTTGCTGAATTTATTCAGCAAAAGGCCGGGGAAGGGAGCGTTCCATTCGAGCTTCCTAAGAAAAATCAGTATATTGGACAGATTCCAAGTGTACAGGACGACTTTGACACATTTCCTACCAAAGAAGCCACACAATTCTATACCTTTCCTACGCAATTCAACGCCTATGGACAACGCACAAATAGTGGTGTATCAATTGTTGACTGGGATAAGGTATACCTCAGGTGCAACAGGGAAGTGAAGGATTTGGTTATGGATGGGGCTGCTTGTACCAAGGTCAAGGTAAAGAATGGAACTACAAATAAAGAAGAAGTTTACGCCGTCAAAAAAGGTGGCAAAGTGGTACTTGCTTGTGGGTCTCAAAGTCCTAGGCTACTAATGCGTACGTCTGGACTGAAGAATGAAAAGATTGGGAAGTGTGTCAATGACCACATTTGTTTGCCGCTTGGTATTTATGTTGTACCCGATGTTAAGAAAGCAGTAATTGGAGGTGCAGATGCCTATGAGGCAGTATTTGGATCCATGGCTGTTGATACTGGGGGTGTGAAGGAAGTGGTATTTTTGGATTTCTTCTCAGGCGAACTTGAAAGATTGCTGTACCTCGTATCAAGTCTGTATCTCTGTTTCGTACCTTTCAATTCCTTGAAGAGACTCATGGGACGATTCCCTTTCCTATTTACACTTCTTTCAAACTCTTTTAGGATCTTGTGAACAGCATTGGTTTTCATCTTCGACCTACTACAAGGAGTTCTCAACGTTCTCACATTCAAACCTTTCATTGAGTCCAAGGTCAAGATTACGACCTCGCTTATCAAGTTTAATGCCGTGAGGGAAGGGCAATATGAAACAGAGAATAATCAGATCACACTCAATTTCTTTGCAGACGAGAAAGATTTTGTCATTGCTGAAGAAGCCATCAAGGAAAACCTCGACTTCTTGGAATCTATTGGTTCTAAGCCACATTTTATCCTTCGCCTCATTTTCCAATTCCTAACCAAGATCCCCTATGAAAAGGAAGAAGTGAAATGTTATGTGAAGCGTTTCAGTAAGAAGACATTATTATCCGAACAGCATCTTGCAGGAGGGTTATTTTTGGTGATGTGATTGACAAGGGCCTAACAACTGATCCATCTGAAACAGGAAAAGTGATCGGTTCAGATAATATTTATGTTGCAGACCTCTGCTCTGCTGTTCCTCTACCCCGTTGTAGCACACAAATGACTGCTTACTTGGTGGGGCATCATGTAGGGAAGCAGCTTTTCGCACTGAAGGAATAAAGTTTGCACTACAAGTACGCGTACCTATGCAGAAATCAAAGGAAACTTCAAAAGTTATTATCCACGCGTTTCCTTTCGAATACATACAAAGAAGGACGTATACACAAATTAGTGACGAAATAAATGTCTTACAATTGACTGCACTAAATTAATATTTGAACCGTTTGTTTGAACATAAAGATGAGGAAAGGTCCTCATCTAACTTCACACCATTTCATTCCGATTTCAAATGGATTTTTTTACTTTTTTACTGCTTTACACATACACGTCACGTCACGTTGCATGCCCCCCCCCCCAGTCAACAGAGTAATCGAAGAATCCTCGAGTTTGAGTTCACCCATCTATCTGCGTCGCACTCTTTTGTAAAATTTCGTGAGAGCTACTGTACCTCAAATCGCTGCAAATGGCTGTAACCTTTTGCAGTTTGCATCGTTGCTCTCCTTTCATTATTTCTGGAAGTTTTGTTTGACATTTTTCAAGAAACCTGATTGTATCACTCTTTGTGTAGAAGGTAATGGTAGTTCAAAACAAAAACAAAACCACAAGAACAGATGATGGCAATAGTTAGTAACGACGCCGATGTTTCAGTGAGTTTTGCACTCGTAGTGATGAATAACTTTTGAATGAATCAAATCACACTATACGTATGTACTGGTACTTGTTGTAACAGTCATTTATGCGCCTTCAGTCAAAGTTGAAAGTGTGGGAAGACTTTAAAAAAAGACTGACATGACACTCACTCACAGAAGGTTGACGAGCTAGCTAGTTCCCCTTCCGGGAAGTACTGTACAACAAGCCAAGTTACAGGCTAAATTAATAATATTTAAGCTCCATCCGTCACACGTCGCGCACTTGCCCAGCTGTCACAAATCTTATACAATTCTTCGCACTAGCATCAGCAACAACCTACCGTACCGTACGGTACAGTAGTTTGCTCACAACGTGCACCCAACTCCAGAGATATGAAGACGGGGAGGGGACCCCCAAGACAAGGGGTTTCGCCCAGGGGGCCGAAGATCTTTTGATTCCTGGCAGGTTGGGGTGTCCATTGATCGTTTACTTTAATACGGCAGGTTATTTTAGCAAGGTAAAATAGCTAACGAATCATACAGAATTAGTTCATTCGTACAGAAAACGTATCCGGTTTTAAGGTGCGACTGGGGTTTTCGTGAGATGCGGCTGTGGTGAGCTTCTTGCGTACAATACGGTATGATAGGTTAGTTGTTGCTGATGTTGGTGCGAAGAATTATAAGATATTGTGACAGGGAGGGCAAGTGCGCGACGTGTGACGGATGGAGCTCAAATATTATTAATTTAGCCTGTAACTTGGCCTTCCCGGAAGGGGAACTAGCTTGCTTCTTGCAGAAGATTGAAGATGTTCTAAATGTTATGTAGGTAGGATGTCTCTCTGGAGAAAGAGGAAGAGAAGGGGAAAAAGAGCGCAGTGACTTTTTCGTGTTTCGCGCGCCAGAAATCACCCGCCGCCAAAAATTTCAATGAAAACCCGACCCATCCAGAAACCTCTCTGAATCATCGAATGAATCCGCATAATCGCAAGCAGTTTTTCGGAAGCTATTCTACACAAGAGTCAGCACAAAGACGGCCAAGAACTACTATTAGTTGCGTGTCTTTCTTTGCAAAAAATAATTTCCAAACTGAGGATTCCCTTAGCTTTCATGTCAGATATTGCCGCAGTTGTAGCGGCAGCTGCATCATCTCGAGGCATCGGAGCTGGCGGTGACTTGGTAGGTATTTTGTATGTTTCATGCATTTGTTATGCTACATATGGCTTTATCTTCAACAGCATTTCCTCGCGCTAGCAATGAACTTCTTTTGCTCTTGCCTCATTTTCTCCATTTGTTTGATTATCTTCGTGATCTCATCTCATCTCATCTCATCCTTTTCATCACGACACAGGTATGGCGCCTGCCCGGAGACATGGCACACTTCAAACGTGTCACATATACACCGCCTTCACCCCAAGCTCAAGGGACCAGCACCGATAACACCAATGTCCCGCTAGAGCTTACCAATGCTGTCATCATGGGACGCAAAATGTGGGAATCCATTCCATCAAAATTTCGCCCCCTTGATGACCGTACAAACATTATTCTCACCCGTTCCAATAACCCCATTGACGGGGCTGAGGATGAAAATGTCCTCGTATGTTCCTCCTTGCAACATGCAGTTGATACATTGCAAAATATTGAAGGGGTAGGTGATGTCTTTGTCATTGGCGGTGGAAAGGTTTACGAGGAATCCATCAAATCCGGTTTGGTCAATAAGGTCATTTATACCGAGGTTAGTAATTTACCAGATGGGACGGAGTTTGATACCTGGTTTCCAGAGCTTGGAGAGGACGATTGGGAATGTCGTCCCTTTCCCGGTCAAGAAATTGAGGCGGGTGTGGAAGAGCAGAAGGAGGGTAATGATGCGAGGGACAAGACTTTGGTGAAAACAGATAAAAAGACGGGAGTCAAATTTCAATTCTTGGAATACCATCGCAAGTCTGCAAAGAGAGAAAAGGTGACTGATTCTGGTACTGCCGCTATTGAGGAGGGTGCTCATGTGAATCCGGAAGAGATGCAGTATTTGAGAATGTGTAGGGAAATCATTGAGAATGGAGTTGAGCGCGGTGATCGCACGGGTACTGGGACATTGTCCACGTTTGGTACTCAAATGAGATTCTCGTTAAGAGATGGAACGTTGCCAATGTTGACAACCAAGAGGACCTTTTGGAGAGGCGTTGCAGAGGAATTGTTGTGGTTCGTCCAGGTGAGTCAGTTGAACTTGCATTTCATGTAAAAGAAGAACAAGTTATGGATGGTAAAAGTGAAACTCACACGGACCAATTCTCATCGTTAGGGGAACACAAATGCCAACGATTTAGCTGCAAAAGATATTCACATTTGGGATGGTAATGGTTCTAGAGAATTTCTCGATAGTCGCGGATTACAAAACCGTGACGTTGGCGACTTGGGACCCGTCTATGGTTTTCAATGGAGACACTTTGGTGCAGAATATAAGGACATGCACACAGATTATACAGGGCAGGGGGTAGACCAATTGGCTGAGTGCATTGAGAAAATCAAGAGTAATCCAGAGGATAGGCGTATCATCTTGTCCGCATGGAATCCAGCTGACTTGGATGTCATGGCATTGCCTCCCTGTCACATGTTTTGCCAGTTTTATGTTGATACAAAGAAGAATGAGCTTTCTTGTCAAATGTACCAAAGGAGTGCAGATATGGGTCTTGGAGTCCCATTCAATATCGCATCGTATGCTCTTCTTACACACATGATCGCTCATGTAACGGGGAGAAAACCAGGCGATTTCGTGCATACTATTGGTGATGCACATGTTTACCTTAACCATGTCGATGCTTTAAAAGAACAATTAGATCGTCCTCCCCGTGCTTTTCCAAGGATTAAGATCAACTCAGAAAAGAAAGATATTGACAGCTTCGAATACAGTGATTTTGAAGTTATTGGGTACAAACCTCACAAATCAATCAAGATGAAAATGGCTGTTTAATTTCAGCACTTGGTTTGGCTCGGTACACGTAGCGGTAGGGGAGAAACGATAATTGAATTTGTTGTGAAATGTGTACAGTGAGATAAGGCACGAGGCGGTATTAAACCTCAAGACCAACAATGAATACAAATAAATAATGAAGTCAGTTGTCAAGTAATCGTCTACTAGCAGATATTTATCATAAGGAACATTCCTAGTGTCATAGCTCCTCGAATCAACACTGGTTATCAAAACAAAAGGGCTTAAATTCAATTTCATGGGTCATCAGCGCCATCTTCAACATTATTGGGATTACGAGTCGAATTCGTGAGGTTTGCAAACTCGTGGTCAATATCACGACGAGAGAGAGTTGGCGAATTCTTTCCATGGGGTCCAAACTGAGACTTTTGTAAAACAGCTGTTTCAGTTACACCATGAATTCTGCCTGGAACGTGGAAGTAACCTGCAAATTTGAATTTATTAGAATCGAAGTGACCAAGAGGGATAATCTCTGTCCCTCCTCCGATAATATCGTTAACCAGCTCTGCCCCAGCAAGGAAGAAGGCGACAAATGATGTGAAAATGCCAACCCATCCTGCGGCTATATCTATGTAATCATCCTCAATGCCAGCAGCAAGGAGGAAAAAGGTCATCATGAGAGAAAATATCAAAAGACATAGGCACTTGTTCTGTTTGAAAGTACAAACCCACAAAATTGCAGTGAAAATGCCCATCATAATTAGCATAGCTTTCACAGCGTTTGGGTTCATTCCGATTTCGTTACCATCGGCTCCCACTTCACCAAATAATGTGAACAATTTGGTGACTATTTCAGCTGTTCCGAGGGACATCCAGAATCCTCCATAAGAAAGAAATGCAGTGTACCCAAATAGATTATTCCTCTTCACTTCTCCTAGACCAGCAATAATCTGTAATAGCCCTCCATAGAACATCGCGAAACCCCAAACAAGGTTTTCAACCCCAGTATGCTGGCTTTCGTCATTCCCTGTTAAACGAGTATGCTTCATTTGGAGAAGAGCTGTTGTCAAACCAAAGGCGAACAATCCAATTGGTGCGGGGTTGGGAACAGGAGAATGAATGTGAGGTCCTAGCGCTCTAATCTCCATTGCAACTTGGTCTTCATGCGTGTCTTCTGTTTCAGGGTGCATTTTATATTGGCAATATTCAATGAAGTTGTGCACCTGTAGCCTGTAGAGAATAGTGAAAGACTCGTTTTCGTTCGACGAAAAGAGAACCCCTGGAGTGTTCGCATATTGTGAAGGAAACGAGAAGCATTCTTGGCACCGGCTTTTCTTCCATAATAGAAATGCAATAACGATAGCCCCATTAATGCATTTAGGAACCTACATTTATAATATGGCACAATTCTCTAATGGCAGTGCATTCTTAGGGAAGGTGGTATTTAAAGTTACGGCAGTAAACGTATTTGTATGTGATGTTCTATGTAAATATTACATTGACAACCCAAAGCTCAGGTCAGCTCTTTCCTTTTAGATGGGAGCATTGACCCAGCCCTAATATGTTCTATAAATGCGGGACATTTGTCATTCGCACTGTACACGATGCAACCAGCCACTAGTGTTCGAAGGACATTCATTCCATCGTCTAAAAGAACGAAATTCGCGAAATTGCCTTCTTCAACTGATGCCAGTTTATAATCCCACCCGAGTACTTTGGCTGGGTTTATCGTTGCAGCTTGCAACGCTTCATAATGAGAGCAACCAGTGAATTTCTTGAATGATCTGACGCAACTGTCCATCGATGCAACACTACCAGCTAAAATATCTGTTCCACGGATGACAGCCTTCTCATTCTTTACGGTCACGGCCTCAGTACCTAGTGAATATTCACCATTTCCAAGCCCCATAGCTGACATTGCGTCTGTGACCAAGACGGCATTTTTGGAAAGGGCATAAGCCATTTTGACGGATGTAGGATTAGAGTGTAAACCGTCCGCAATGATGCTGTAATAGATATCACTGCAATCCTCATCATTTTCAGTGTGCTGAAGAAGACCGAGCAGCCCAGGTTCTCGATGGTGAAATGGTCGCATAGCGTTGAAGAGGTGGGTCAGAAGAGACGCACCGCATTTTCTAGCTGCTATGCCATCCCGAAGGATGGCTTCAGTGTGCCCCATGGATACCGTGATATTGCTTTTTGAAAGGGATTTAATTTGATTCATTGCGCCTGGTAATTCAGGTGCCAGAGTGACAATGGATACTCCAGCCTCACTGTAGAGTCGTTTTGTTCCTGTTCCATATATGTCACTAAAGGAATTATCATTCATAGCTTCACAAATACAGTCAGCCTCGTGTGCTCCACGCTTTGATGCGGCGAAAAATGGTCCTTCCAGATGCATTCCCAACTCCAAGCTCGCTCTGCCAGTGACTGGAGACGATCTCAACAAGGATGATCTATCCATCAAGGCAATTCCACCAATCAAAGGAATGACTTTCTCATATGTGTTTCTGGAACTTGAAACCATGGTTGGACAGAAATGCGTAACTCCGTGCCTTGTCAATTTTTTGGCAACCGCAAGCACATCGTCTTTTTTTATATTGGGATTCGAGAAATCTACCCCAAATGCACCGTTCAGTTGAATATCTATGAAACCAGGTGATATAATTCTTCCTGCGCATTCAAATGTGGCAATCTTCGTTGGGTCATGCTGGTCTCTTTGGCAAAAGTTATTGTTCACGTTAACTTCATCGTACAGGTCTGATGTATATTTTCCGAACTTCTCTTCGCATTGGAACTTTCCAAACTCTTTCCCCGCCGACACAATTTCGATCCTCATAACACGAGAGTGTTTAACGGTCACATGACAATGTTGAAGAGACCCATCCTTAGGAATAAAACAGTTCTTAAATATGATTGTGCTCCGCATATGAAATGTTGAAGAAATCTGAAAAGATATTATAACCGAAACTCTACGTGTACACCGATAGATGCAAGATAGACATGCAAACTTTTTAATGATCGATAATAATCCAATGACAGATTCCCGTTTCTATGCTGGAGATGGGAAAATGGTGTGGAATATTGGTATTGGCGCAGTTCCGTACCGTACATACTACCGTACCGTACCCTACTACGACTATGTAGCTCTGTACCGGTACAGAGCACGAGTATGCACGTTGTACGCAGTCACTGCCCCCATCTCTCTCTCGCGTGCGTTCTAGCTAGCTACTCTCGTAGCGCTGTGATGAGTGCAAAATAAAGTCGTGAATTTCAAATTCAACTTTTTCACGGCAACGTTTTACATCATAAATTGCCAGTCCCTACGTGAGTATTATAGTACTTGTAGTCAGTAGATAACTAGCAAAAAAATTGTGGCTGAATTGCTATACGTGTAAACATTAAAATAATAGATCGTAAAAAATGCACCCTCGAAGTTTCACAATATTGGATTCCAACTTTCCGTTGTTGTTGAGAATTTTCCATTGACCCTCTCCCATTTGTCCAATGAATCGTTCCACCAACCATTATCCTCGAAAAGTCGGATTCTCATGAATTCCCTTTGTGGCTTTAAACCGACGTGAAAATCGACTGGGGCCTTGGTTTGTTTAATTGATTCTCCACCAGCACCATTGTCTTCAAAAGTGAAACTTTTTGTTTCATCCTTGGTATTGCCATCAGCATCAACAATATCACAGCCATCAAGGAACAAACTCCTTGATTGAGCTTTAATGCATGTTGGATTCTGGGGGAAGGCAGCGAGTTGCAGCTGATCATAAGAGTCGGTAGACCATAGCTGAAGTTCCTCAGAGTAATCGCAACGCCTGACCACCAACATACCATTGATGTATCCGTGGGCTATGCTAGTGGCACCAATGCACCAGGTAGTATTTCCACTGAAATCAAATGCTTCATAATTGGTTCGAATTTGGAACGCATCAATAAGCTCGCCAGTTTGCACACTTGTCACATTCGTAAAGGCGCTTTCTCCAGATGAATCATCCTCAGTCAAAGCAACAACGTATTCTTCGCTTTCCAGGGCATCAGACACAGCCGATTTCAGGCTGTCGTCGTATAGTGTTTCCTCCTCCTCCACACGCCTGGTTATCACAATTTCATAGATGATAGTAACATCTTGATGATTGGTTCCACCTTCCAAAAGACCACGCCTTCCGGCATATGCAACTCCATTTATTGAAATTATGTTTATTTCAACGCTGGTCACAGAATGGTCGTTCGATAATTCGTTCGAAATTATCGTTTCTGTTGCACTTTTCCAATGATCAATAGCTGGGGCACTCAACTCTTCTAATCCATCAAAGATCATTTCTTGTTCAGGAGATGAAATAGCCTTCTCACTCAAGGACGGTGACGACGAGGGAGCTGATGTCGATGACGGGCTCTGGCTTGGTGAGCTGGAAGGATTCACACTGTATTCTGTTTGTTCGTAAACAACTGCCGATCCCGCAGCGTAGTATCCTCCGCCATTATAATCAAAGTCTGGAGATCCAAAGATGAGTCGAGTACCATCTTGGCTTATGGCAACACTGCGCCCTGCGGATTCTCTGTTTGTCTGTCCATCAATATCATGTAGGACTTGAACCCAGACCGGACTGATGGTCTCTGGATAGCATTCGTAAAGACGCACGTGGCCATTGTAATAATCACCACCTTCATTATTCGGAGCGCCTACAGCCACCCGGAGCAGATTGTCGTCTCTTTTATCACTGAGGGCGAGACTGTACCCAGAAAAATCACCCACATTATAGCTATAATAACTCCTGCCCTGTTCTCCATCAATGTCATTACCAATCTGGACATATCCAATTGTATTGATATCATACTTGTAAACACGCACATGCCCTCCATCGTCCTTCGAGTTTGCAACATTACGATCATTGCGCCAAGCACCAACGGCGACGTACTTACTATCTGAGCTGATCGCAACACTGAAACCAAACTCGTCGTTTGTACCCTCTCCAGTCAAGGGCACACCTCTCCTGGTCCAAGTACCGTTGCTATTTTCGTCGCAATATACCGATGCAGACCCAGAGTCAGTTCCGCTTCCTGTGTCAGATCCTACGGATCCAAACACGACGCAGGATGGAGAATTTCCTGATATCATCACGCTACTGCCCACGTAATCGTTTGCTGCACTCCCTGTCGCAACGGTTTTACAAGAAGAACTATCGCCAACGTTGCAAACGATGACAGCACCTTTCTTCTCTATACTTGCACCACCGTCGGCACCATCAAAGTATCGCATACCAATCGCGATCTTCGAGCCATTGGTATCCAGAGAAGCCGCAAGACCATTGTATATTGCATCAGTACCCGCGCCAGCGTCTCCAGTGTATTCTGTGGAAGTCAAACCCCAGTCATCATTATGTGTTCCATACTCATACACAACTACTGATCCTTCAGCATTTGATTCCGCTGTAGTACCTCTATCTTTGACATAGACCGTAGCTACTGACAATTTCGTGCCGTCCCCACTGAGACTGACATGCGCTCTGGAATCATCCAAAAACTCAGTGGTTCTGTTATTATCAATTTTCGTTCCCTTCGGAGACCAAGCATCATTGATTTCCTCGAAGACCTTTACCCGGAAAAAGTGTGTATTGGTACTGGGGTCGGTACTCATGCCACTGATGGCAACAGTGAGTCCGTCATCACTCATACTGACACTATAACCGAAGTTACTGTCGATCGTATCAGTATCTATGATTCTATCACCAACTTGCCTGAAGTACTGTGTCCCGGTCTG
>Ga0115005_10001379_pt1 | contig 19246 bp, 8 predicted proteins | sample ArcOceMetagenome_FD_87163 | JGI IMG/M metagenome (GOLD analysis project Ga0115005, IMG submission 87163) | Marine eukaryotic phytoplankton communities from Arctic Ocean - Arctic Ocean - Greenland ARC118M Metagenome | ecosystem: Environmental > Aquatic > Marine > Oceanic | place: Arctic Ocean... | reverse complement strand
TGGTGTGGTGTGGTGTGGTGTGGTGTGGCATGGTGTGGTGTGGTGTGGGGTGGTGTGGTGTGGTTTAGGGTGGTGTGGCATGGTGTGGGGTGGTGTGGGGTGGGGTGGTGTGGTGTGGCATGGTGTGAGGTGGGGATGGTGTGGGGTGGTGTGATGTGGTGTGGTGTGGTGTGGGTATGGTGCGGAGGTGCGGAGGTGCGGAGGTGCGGAGGTGCGGCGAGTGCGGAGGTGTTGAGGTGCGGAGGTGCGGAGGTGCGGCGAGTGCGGCAGCACCTGCCACCGCGAGCACGCGCTCATCGCGGCGAGGAAAAGCGCGGGTGACGCCTCGACGCCCGCGCTGCGCAGCGCCGGCACGCTCAGATCCTCCGCGGCGAGCGCCACCTGGTGAGGGCGCGGGGTGATGGTGGGGGTGAGGCGAGGGTGGGCGTGTGCGCTGCAGGCGGAGCTCCTTCGCCCCTACGAGCTAGCTCCGAGGCGGCGAGCGCCGTCCTCACCAGGGAGGCGATCGCCGGCGCCGACGGGGCAGGCTTGAAGGCCATGCGAGGCGCCGCCACTGCTGAGCTCCTCCGCTGCGCTGAGCTCCTCCGCTCCGTCGGCGGGGTCGATTGCGGCAGCAATACCACCATGCTTGCTTACTGTGGCGTCTGTGGCAGCAGCGAGGCTGCCTTGGAGGCCGCCTTGGACTGCGAGACGAGCCTATCCAGTTCGACCTCCGACCTGCAGAGAAGAACTTGGGGCATGTACTGTGCGAGCGCTCCCGTGGGTTGTTAATGAGGCGAGTGCGCGCTAGCTATTAGCACTGGCGTGAGAGTGAACAGGCAAGGTGAGTGTGAGCAGCAGTGCAGGCTTTGGATCACACCGTTCAGCCGAAAAGTCCTGAATGCTCAACTCGAGGTCCTCGATCACCTGGTTGTCGCGCTCGATCTCACGCTGCAGCCGTGGCGTGGGGGCGCGTTGAGCGTGGGCGCTGCGCTGCATGCGTGAGCTAACCAACTAACTAACTAATTAACTAACTAACAGGGACCTCGCGACTCGCGACCGTCGACTGCTCCGACATGGCGATGATTGCGCCAGGGGAAAAGCGCGGTCGAATTTTCATAAGAGAGATGATATCTCTCTCGGCAGCCGGGGCCCGCAGCCGGGCTTCCAAATGGGCAGCCGAGCTGCAGGCACCACACTGAAAGAAAGCTTGCAGGTCGCGTGACCAGTCCATCCCAAGCTCAGATCGCGCCCCCGCCCGCGCCGGCCACATACCCAGGTGGGGATGCCTGCCTGGGCGCTAGGCACGCGGAGCTGGGGCCTAGCTGTTACTCCCAGCCGGATACGCCTTAACCGCACCACATACGGGGCACCGCTAGACCGCTTCTAAACTACCCCTGCATAGATAGGTCTATGGTCGGTGAGTGAGCGCAGCAAGCAAGCATCCAAGCAAGCAGGCAGGCAGAGAGAGCAGCGCCACGTTGGGCTAGTGAATTGTCTACGGATTGAAGTCGGTTCTCTACAGAGCCGACTGTATCTCGGGATAGCGATCCTCAGCCTCTATGGCAGTGGGTGGGGTGCACAGCGACGACTTAAGCGACGACAGACCGACAGAGGCACACACACACACACACACAGAGCCCTGCCTGCGGCACCGCGCGGTGGACCGCCGAGCCGCCGGGCTTTCGCACGCAGTCCCTCTCTACATGCACATGCACATGCACATTAAATCTCAATTAAATCTTTAAATGCACATGACATGCACATGACATGGACCACATGACTGACACGCACATGCCCATGTGCATGTGCATGCACAATATGTGCATGCACATGCGCATGCACATGCACATGCACATGTGACATGCACTCATGCACAACATTCAACATTCATGTGCATGTGCATGACATGTGCATGTGCATGTATGTGCATGTCATGTGTGCATGTCATGTTCATGCCTTCATGTTCATGTTCATGTCCATGTCATGTCTTCATGTTCATGTTCATGTTTCATGTGAATGTTTATGTTCTGCAATGTGCAATACAACTGTACTATGCCCATGTGCATGTTGTGCATGTGCATGTGCATGTGCATGTTGTGCATGTGCATGTGCATGTGCATGTGCATGTGTGGCATGTGCATGTCATGTCCATGTGCAATGTGCATACAGCTGTACTATGCATATGCGTGCATAGTACACCGTGCGCGGTCGCCCAGTGCGCGCTGTTTTCATAGTTTCGCTCTGTCGTTGTGCGCTGCGCGCGCCATGGTCGATCCCCGGGGCGGGGGCTCTGAGAGGTCGCAGGGGTCATTAGAGAGGAGCTTAAGCATGACCAGTGCCGCAGCGGAGGCGCTTATAGCCGAAACCATACGTGCCGAGGAGGAAGACATGAAGGTGCTCTACGACGAGCAAGCCTACAAGGAGCTCTCCAAAGATGAGGTGGTCGACCGAAAAATGAAGGTGTCCAGTGCTCCCTCAGGGCGGCTCGACGCGCTTAAACGACAGCATAGCATGCAATTTGACAAAACCATGGACCTGAATAGGGCACAGAAGCTGTGGATGCTCCTGGATGACCCGTCTTTCTCAAGCGCCTCCTTCTACTACGCCAACTTCTCGATGCTGATCATCCTGATCTCGACCATATCGTTCTGCCTCGAGAGCGAGTTCAATTGCATGAACGTCGACCTGCACCCCCATCTCCTCAACTACACCTTGCCGAATGGGCAGCTGGCCTGCGACGAGTGGGAGAAGACGTGGTTTTGGTTTGAGTGCCTCGCTGTCGTTTTCTTCACGGCCGAGCTGACTGTACGCTTTATAGTTTGCCCCAGCAAGGGCAAGTTCATGAAGGACTTTGCCAACTGGATCGACCTACTCGCCATCCTGCCCTTCTACCTCGAGCAGGTCTGCACGCGTGCATTCTGCACACCGCATTCTGCACGTCGTGCACGTCTGCACCTTTGCACCCTGCGCGCCCCTGCGCCCTCTACGCTCGCCATCCTCCGCCTCCACCCCGAGCAGGTTGCTGGTGACGTGCTCTCCGCCTTCTCGGTCTTCCGCGTAATCCGGCTGGTGCGCTCTGCCCCTTGGCACGTGCACCCCGGTACCCCTCTGCACCTATTGAGGACGCTGGTGGTGCCTATGCCCCGCGCCTGAAATATGCGCCGCACCTCCGCACCTCTGCACCTCTGCGCCTCTGCGCCTCTGCGCCTCTGCGCCTCTGCACCTCTGCACCTCTGCACTCCATGCACCATACCCTCGGCACCCCTGTACTATGCACCTAGCACCCATGCGCACGTGCACCCACTCCTCCTGCACCTCTCCTGCACCCCTCCTGTACCCCTCCTGCAGGTGCGTGTTTTCCGCGTCTTCAAGATGGGCAAGAGCTTCGCTGGTTTGCAGCTCATGGTGAGCGCGTTGCGTGCCTCGAGGCAGGTGCGTTGGGCACCCTCTGCACCCTCACCGCCCTCTCTGCGCCTCCTTTGGTTCCCTCTGCACCCTTTGCACTTCTACCTCGCGCCCCTGCGCCCCTGCGCCTCCGCCTCTCTGCACCACCGCGCCTCCGCGCCTTGACTCTGCACCCTTGTACTCCTCTGCCCCTGCACCGCCCCTGCACCGCCCCTGCACCGCGGCTCCACACGCACGCACGCCGTGCACGCACGCACGCCGTGCACGCACGCAGGTCTTCGGCATCCTTAGCTTCCTAGTGGGCATCGCAATGATTGTCTTTTCGTCGGGCATCTTCTACCTGGAAGCACCTACCACCAAGGAATGCAACGAAGAGGCGGAGGTGACGGGTAGATAGACAGATGGATGGGTGGATAGATGGATGGTGGCGGAGGGATAGAGGGGTGGGCATGCGCGCAGATGGATCGATTGACCGATGAGCACAGAAAGCACGCACACACACACACACACACACACACACACACACACACACACACACGATTGGTGCAGACGAATAGGCGGGCTGACAGGTGGGCGGATAGATGGACTGATCCCGTGGCGTAGGCGTGCACGCCCTCCCTCCCACTTGCAGGCGGCAGGCAACCTGGCCAAGGCCTTCTGCCAATACCGTTCGATCCCCGCCTCCTTCTGGTGGGCCATAGTGACGATGACCACGGTGGGCTACGGCGACGGCTACCCGATGACGGCGGAGGGGCGCACCCTCGCCGTCTTCGCCATGATCGCGGGCATCCTTATCATCGCGATGCCCATCACCGTCATCGGTGACAACTTCAGCAAGGCCTACGACTCGCAGTCCTTCGAGGAGGAGCTCATCGCGCGGTGCACGCGCCAGGTGAGTGCGAGTGAGGCCAAGCCGGGCATGGAGGAGGGCACCGACATGATCCAGCTCGAGGTACTCATGCAGCTGCTGCGCGAGCTCGAGCTGCGGGGCAACCTCAAGGTGCAGCGGCCCAAGGACATCGAGGCCCTCACCAAGCTGCTCGCCGAGTACGACGCGGGTGGCGACGGCGTGCTGCGCATGCAGCAGCGCGAGTGGCGCGTCTTCCTGCACGATGTGGTCATCGACCCCTCCGACTTCACCAACGCCACCGTCTCGAAGCTGGCGCGCGACGTGCACAACGCGCAGGTGGCGGCCGCGCCGCGCCTGCACACGGCCGCGACGATGCGCCCTCGCCCTAACCCGAGCCTAGCCCCGACCCGCATCCTAGCGCCTCACCACGTGGAGGCAGCGGCGTGGGCGGCAAATGCCGCGTGACCGAGCCTACCCTACCCCAGCTTGCCTCGCACGCACCCGACGAGCTCCGCACGAGGTGGAGTCGTGCTTACTTACTACTTTTGCTTGCTTACCAGGTGGAGTCGGCGCGACTGCACACGAAGCTTGACGACATGCGCTCAGATCTGCGCTTGGTGATCGATGCCTACAAGAAGAAAAAGACGGGCTGAATTGACCTTTGTACCTGGCTGAACCTTCGTACCTGGAACGGTGACCAGAATCGTCTTCTTTTCTTGCATGCCGTTCGAGGATGCATGTGCGCAGGGAACGTGGGCCGCGCCACCAGCGGTGCTGGAGTGCGCAGGGCTGGCGCTTTCGCTTAGCTTATTATTGGAGGACGGATTCAGTTGACCGGATGGATTATACAGTTTACCCGGTGGTTGCGACTTGTTCATCTTTTGCTACCATTTGACCCCCCCGCGGAACTTGGCAAGCGCGCAGCCGCGCGGCCAAAGCGGCGGCCATGCTCGAGTCTCTGCTCTCCTTCATCCTGAACAAGCAGCTCACGGGCCTGCTGGCCAACTTTTCCTCCTCCAACCTCGAGATCAACCTTAGGGCCGGGCGGCTGCTCCTTCAGGGGCTGTCGCTGCTGCCGGAGGCCACTGCAGGGTGGGGCCTGCCGTTTGCGATCAAGTCGGCCACCATCGGTCGGCTGGAGGTCCTGCTTCCGTGGCGGCAGAAGCAGCTGGGCAGCCGTGACGCACAGCCACTCGTGGTGAGCCTCGACGGCGTGGTGCTGGTGTTGGACGCGAGATTGGCCGGTGTCGCGCAGAGGACCGCGGGCAAGGCCGCGCCGGCACCACCCGCTACCACCAGCACGGGCCTGGACGCCTCGCAGTACCAGATGTTGACCGACTACTTGCTACGAAGCCTGCAGGCCCGCCTGCCTCTCACCTCTGCACCTCTGTGGCACGCTGCACCTCTGCACGCCGCCCCGCCCCGCCGCCACTCCGCCCGAGGCCGCTCTCACCGGCTCGCCACGCGGCCACCCGCGCGAGCAGGTGAGCGTGACCAACCTGGTGGTGCGGCTGGAGGAAGGCAGCACGGGCGGCGGCGTCGAGTGTGCGCTCGATTGCCTGGAGCTGCGGTGCCATCGGCAGGAGGAGCTGCCGCGGCTGTTGGCGCTCTGCCTGCCTGCGGTCTTCAAGCGCGCCGAGAAGAGCCGCGAGCAGGGGATGAAGCTCCAGCTCGAAGCCGATGTGCGCGTCACCTGGCGCGGCGGGCCTCTCGCCAGCGGCGGCAGTGCGGTGGCGGCGGCGACGGCGGCAGCGGTGGCAGCGGTGGCAGACGAGGAGGAGGCGGCGCTGCTGCTCGCGCCGCTGCGCGTCTCGGCCGACCTCGACATGACGCTGACCTTCCCTGCCGCGGCGGAGGCGCGGCTGCAGCCGCCGATGCTCGCGCTCAGCGGGCGGCTCGATGTGGGCGAGCTGGCAGTGCGGCTGAGCCTGGCGCAGCTCGCCGCCCTCGCCCGCATGGCACACGCCGCCGCGCACGCCGCGCACTACGAGCGGTACCGCGCGCTCCGCCCCATGTGCGCGCCGCGCGACGGGCCGCGGCGCTGGTGGGGGTATGCGCACGCAGCGGTGGCGCTCGACCTGAGGCAGGAGCGGGAGAGGCTCTCGTGGCGCTGGCTGCGCACGCGCGCGCAGCTGCTGCGCTCGTACGAAGCGCGGTACGAGGAGCGGCTCCTTCAAGGGGGCGACGGCAAGGGCGACGGCAAGGGCGACGGCAAGGGCGACGGCAAGGGCGACGGCCGCCCGCCGAGGCGCGAGCGCGAGGGCGGAGGGGCGGAGGAGGCGGAGAGCGAGCGGCCATCTCGACCTCGCACGGTCTCGAGCTCGGACGACCTCGACCTCGACCTCGAAGCGCTCGAGGCGAGGCCTAGCACCTCGCACCCACCACACCCCGCCCTCCGCCCTCCGCCCTCCGCCCTCCGCCTTCTCTGCCTCTCATCTTCCCGCTGTCTGCCTTTCACCCTTCTACGCCTCCACGTCTCCACCCATCCGCCCCTCGACTCCTCCGCCTCTGCTCTCCACTCTCTGCCCTAGCCCCCTGCTCGCCCCCTCTCAGGCGAGGCTCGACCTCGCTGAAATCTCGGAGGCGCGGCAACGCGCGCGCTGGCGCGCCACCACGCGCAGCGGGAAGAGCGGCGGCGGACGAGGCTCGTCCGCCAACAGCGGTGGCACGGGGCCGGGTGTGCCGGCGTCTGCCGAGGCGCCGCCGGCCGCGCCGCCCAGGCGGCTGCTTGGCCTGCAGCTCCAGCTGCGCTTGGGCGTGGCGGAGCTCGACGCCAGCGTGGAGCTCCCCGGCGGCGGCAGCTTCGGCTGCACCGTGAGCGACCTCGGCGGCGACGTGCGCCTCTCGGCCCAGCTGTGCTCGACGCTCGCAGCGTCGCGCGGCGACGGTGAGCTCACACTGGGCATCGGCTCAGTGCGCGCGGAGCACCAGGCCGACGCCTCCTCGCGCGTCGCGCACGTGCTCTTCTCGGGGCGCGAGCGTGAGGCGCCGCCCGCCTCGCGCGCCGCCGACTTCGTGAGCAGCATGTCAGCGGTGAGGCAGCATGCACACCACTCATGCACACGCCGTATGCACACTCGTGCACACACCGCGCGCGTGCCTTGCATGTACCAGGTGAGCAGCATGTCGCTCAGCAGCATGTCGCACGCGCTCAGCAGAGGCTCCCGGCCGGCGCGGCCGTGCCTGCAGCTCACTGCGCAGACCTCCAAGGCTGCCGCCCCCCTCGCATTCCCCGCCGCCGCCGCCTCCACCTCTACCGCCGCCTCCACCTCTACCGCCGCCTCCACCTCCACCTCCACCACCGCCGACGCTGCCTCGTCGTCCACCGCTGCCCCGTTTGTGGATGCCGGTAGCCACAGAACCGGAGGTGCGGCCGCCGGCACTGGCGGCAGCGCGGGCTCGGGTGCGGGCATCCAGGGCGCGCCATCAGGGTCACCGCCGCCGCTCGTAGTGGGCGCTGCTCTCTTTGTGGGCACTCCGCTGAGCGTGGCAGTGGACCTGGAGTTGGTGCAGCAGCTGGGGGAGCTCGCCCTCGAGATGCGGGAGATCACCAGCTTCGTGCCGCGCCCCTTCCACCGCGCACCCGCCTCCGCCCTTGCCGACGCCATCGACGCCACCACGGCACCGCTCGAGCCCGCGGCAGCGAGGGCGGCGGCGGCGGCGGTGGTGGAGGCGGCGGCGAGCGCGAAGGGGGCGGCCGCGGCGCGCGCGGCGATGGCGCCGCTGCGGGTGGCGGTGCAGCTCGACATGGTGGCGCCCCTAGTGGCGGTGCTCACCGCGGCCGAGCACGCGCACCTCGCCGTGCCGCTGCTGCGGCTGCCGCGGCTGCACTGCCACGCCGCGTTCGCACCACTGCCCAGCGAGCCGCCACGCGCCGCGCCGCCGCGCGGCAGCCTAGCGGCCGACCTGCTTGCCTGGCGGCCCTCGCTCGCCGAGAGCAAGCCGCCCGCCGAGGCGCTGCCCGGGCGCTCGGAGGCGCCGCAGCTCACCGCGTGGGTGCACGTGGGCTGCGCGCTGCTCCTTGTGCCGCAGCGGCCGCTGCTGGGCGCGCTGGGCGGCGGGGCGGCCCACACGCCGCAGGCCGCGCCGCAGCTGAGTCGCGCGGCCAGCCGCGCGGCTAGCGAATCGGGCAGCGAGTCGGCCCGCTCCCCGAGGTCCCTGAGGCCCGAGCAGCCTTCCGCCCTCCTCCAGCGCTCGGCCCGCTCCGAGGGCGGCGACACACATCTCGGAGGCTGCCTTTCGGAGCGCGAGCTCAACACCTCACCTCGGGGCGTTCGACCCGACATCTCGATTTCCGTCCCCGCAGAGCGCGGCAGCCGCCGCGCCAGCTCGAGCTTCTCTGTCGGCGACGCCGGGCCGTCCGGCACCGTCGCGCGCCGCCCCGCCTCCTCCTCCTCCCTCACCCTGCCCACGGGCGCGCGCCGGGCGTCGGCTTTTGCCAAGGCGCCCCTGAACATGGGCCCCTCCTCGCGCATGTTCACCACCACCCTCGAGCTGGCCGCCGACCTGATGAAGGACCTGCGCGCCGATGAGCCCAGGCGCCACAGGCCGCCCTGCCCATCGCAGGAGGCTCTGCTCGACGCGGCGCACGTGCTGCTCGAGCGTCTGGAGTTCTCACTCGGGGCAGAGCTGCCGAGCCTCACCTCGGCTCGCCTCTTAATCTCGGGCCAAGCCCTGCCCACCCTGAGCGGCGCCCTCCCGCCAGTCCAGCTCCACCTGTGGCCCGAGGCGGCAGCGCACGTCGCGGCCTTCGCTGCGCAGATCACCGTCGCAGTCGCCCCTTTGGCCGCCGCCGCGCCTGCTCCGCCTGCCGCGCCGACCGTGACCGAAAACGCCATCGCCGCCCCATCCGCGCTGCCGCCCGCTTTTCCTGTGCCGCCACTCCGCGTCCGCATGCAATTGCCGTCCGCCTCGCTCCTGCTCAGCTCCGGCCCACCGGTCACAGTCACGGCTGCCGAGGCGAGTTCGCCGCGGGGGGGCGGAGGCTGGCAGCCCAGCTCTGTCGCCGCCGCGCTGCTCGGCGCCGCCACCCTGTCCCCTCCCAGGGGGTGGCAGTCCGCCAATACAAGCGCGCTCCCCAGCCCGTTGGCGGCCGCGCAGCGCGGCGCCGACGGCAGCAGCCTGCTCAGTGTCTCGCTCCGTGGGCTCGAGGTGCGCCTCAGCTGTGACGGCCGCGCCGTGCGGCTCGGCGCGGACCTAGCAGCGCTCAACGTTACCGACGCGCGGCCGCGGCTGCCGTCACGCTGCTCCTCGCTGGTGGAGCTGCGCGCGCGCGAGGTCGAGCCGCTACCTCCGTGTACACTGCAGCTCGGTCTCGCCGCGCTGGAGGGGCCGCCGGCGGTGGTGGCCGCGGCGGGCACGGCGGCGGCAGACGCGGCGACCGCGATGTGCGCCGGCACGCTGACGATGGCCTCGCCTGGGGTACTCGCGCTCTCGCTTGCCGTGAAGGCCGAGCGCGCGCGCATACAGTTCAACCCCAACCTGGCGGCGGAGCTGGTCGCGATGGGCACCGCTATGGCCGCCGACATCGGCAACTCCACCGCCCTCATCGCCTCCACGTTGGCCCCCGCGCCCGAGCTCTCGCCCGCAATACCTGCCACGCCCTCCACGCCCGCCACACCCGCCACGCCCGCCACGCCCGTTGGAGGCTTGATGCTGGAAGGCGGCCGGCGAAGCCGGATTGAGGCGTCTTACCCCACTCCGGGCACGCCACCGATGCTCGCCATATCACCGGCCGAGCTCAGGACCGATTTCAGTGCCGCGCCCGAGGCGCGTACGCTGCGCGTGCCGCCACCACCGCTGCCGCCGCCGCCGCCGCCACCGTTTGCGCTACAGCTGGCCTTTGAGGCTGACGTGCAGATTGTGAGCCTCTGCCTAAACGTCGACCCCGCCACCAACCCTGCCATCCCCGACGTCTGTGCGCACGGGGCCGTGGCGGACGCCGACGCGCCGGAGGCCGCGGCAGCGAGCGCGGAGGGGCAGACGTCCGCGCCCGTCTGGGCGCGGAACATCGTCAGCAGCGCCGCCGAGCTCGAGGCGCTGCACCTGGTCGAGGTCGAGGTCGAGCACGTGCAGGTCAACATGAGCCTGGACGCGCAGGAGCGGCTGGACATGACGCTGCTCTCACAGCTCATCGAGATGCGCTGCCCCACCAGCTCGCCGCCCACTGCCGACACCTTCGCGATGGTCGTGCCGCTCGCCGCGCCAACGGCCGAGGCCAAGGTGCGCCTGAAGCGCGACGGGCCCGAGGCGAGGGCCGTGCTCGACGTGCAAGTGGAGGTGGCGCCGGTGCTCTTCGAGTTCCGCAACGCGAGCCTGCTGCACGCCATCGACTACATCGAGCGCTCGATCAAGGCGCCGCTGGGCCGCGCCGCGCCGCGTAGGCCGCCCGGCGCGCCCGCCAAGCCGCAGCCGCGCTGGGCGGTGCGCGTCTCGCATGCTGAGATGCGGATGCCCGCGGCCGCGGACGAGGGCTCGCTCGACTTCATCGTCGACGACGCCTACGTGGGCAACGTGGTGCTCACGCACCCCGTGCTCACCGACCTGATCACCGTGAGGGCGCACAACGTGCGCGGCCATGCGTGCCGGCCGGGCGTGGGCCGCTCGTCGCTGCCGCTGCTCGAGGCGCTGCCGAGGATCACGCTGCAGCTGCGCAAGCCGATCCGCAAGGAGGAGGGCGCGGCCGTCGGTATGGCATTCATCGGCCTCGAGATCGAGGAGAGCGAGCACACGCTGCACCTCGGCCTGCAGCCTGATGACATCCGGTTGCTTGTCGCGCTGTGGCTCGACAACCTCTCGCGCAACTTCAAGCCGCCCGAGGACGGCACCAAGAAGCCGCTTCCCCCCGAGACGGTCGCGCTCTCGGTGCACGTCAATGTCTCGCAGGCCGCCAACCAACCCGCCACACCTGGGCCGCTGCGCGCATGCATATACCGCGCGCACACCGCACGCGCACCGCGCGCGCACCACGCACGCACGACGCGTGCACCAACACATGCGCCAACGCGTGCACCACGCACGCCCCACGCACGCCGCAGGTGGTCATCTGGCTGCACGCGCGCGAGACCGCGCCGCCGATGCTGCGCCTGCAAGTGCAGCACCCGATCGTCAGTGTCGCCAAGAACCTGGTGGGCGTAACCGACGTCAAGATCGACGTCGCCGAGATGCGCGCGCACGGCGACACGCGCCTGCCTGGCGCGGTGGAGGCGGGGCTGCCGCCGCTGTGGATGCAGATCCTCGGGCCGGTGCTGCCGAGCTGCGCGGAGGCGGCGCAGGCGCGCGGCGACACACCGGGCACCTTTGCACTGCACCCGGCCGCCTCGCTCGCGGACCTGGACGAGGAGGTGGTCACCCCTGGTACCCGCCGGCGCAAGGACAAGCAGAACCCGGTCAAGATCACCGTGCGCACGGGCCACACCGTGAGTGAGGAGGTGGTCATCGTCGCCGGCCAGCAGGGCATCGTGCTGCTGCCCGCGCCCGCGCTCAGCCTCGCCGACTTCTGGGGCCGCGCGGTGGTGCACATGCTGGCGCTCGTGCAGGAGCGCAAGCGCGGCGGCGTCTCGCGGCACGGGCAGCACGTGCGCGTCGAGGCGAGCTGCGTGCAGCTCTGCGTGCCGCAGCCCACCGACCACCGCGCGCCGCGCCCCACGCGCGGCCCCGCGGAGGGCCTGGAGGAGGAGTCGGTCGACCCGTTTGAGGTGGCCTTCGACAAGATGGGGCCGCAGCGCACCTCCGACGCCTCCGGGGGGGGGCACACCGAGAAGAAGGAGAGCCGCTCCCGCCCGCCGTCGCTGCTCGAGCCGCGGGCCGACGACGGCGTGCTGCTCTCGCTGCCGATGTCGGGCAACGCGGCGCGCGCCAGGCGGCCGCGGCTGCTCGCGATGCACTTCCAGACGACGATCGAGATCATGAAGCACGGCGGCGACGCGGCCGGCGTCGAGCAGGTCGTCCTCGCGCTCTCGCACCTGCACACCTGCCTCCCGGTCGGCCACTTCGACGTGCGTCCCGTGCCGCTCACCGAGCTGCGCACGCCGCCCACCCACCCTGGCCGCGCCGAGGGCACGCTCGCGGCCCTCTCCGTGCTGCCCGGCCGCGCCGACGCGCTGCCGTCGATGCTCGAGCGGATGACGCTCTACCTCGACGTGACCAAGCGGCCGGGGCAACAGCGCATCTCGGTGGCGCCGCCGCACCGATCCCCTTGCCACCACCGCCGCACCGATCCCCTTGCCACCACCGCCTGCACCGACCGCCTTCCCGCCGCTTCACCGCCCCATCGACCGCCCCCAACCGCCCCCTCACTTCCTCGCACCACTCCCCACTGCAGGTGGCGCTCCAGGACCCGCTGTGCGTCTCGATCTCGCTGCAGCTCATCACGCTGCTGCACGGCGTCGGCCTCCAATGGGCGCTCACAATGGGCGTGATGCCCGTCGAGATCCACGAGATGCCATCTCCGCCGCCGCCGCCGGCGGGCACGAAGCCCGAGCCGTCTGACAGCGTCATGGTGCTCGTGCACGTGCCCCGGCTGCAGGTGACGCTGCTCTCGGCGGAGGTGCACTCGCTCCCCCTCGTGCAGCTCAACGTGGGCGACGAGCTCCACCCGATCTCGCTCACCGTGGAGAAGTCGGGCGACGCGTCGCCGACGGCCACCGAGATGGTGGTGCGCCTATCGGCGCAGTGGTACAACCCGCCGCTCTTCGGGTGGGAGCCGCTGCTCGAGCCGCTCGAGGTGGGCGTCGCGACCCGCACGTCGAGCCTCACCACCGTCAACGTCGGCGTGCAGACCACCGTCGACATTAACATCTCCGACGCGCTGCTCCGCGCCGTGAAGGACAACATCGGTGCCGCCGCCGCCGCCATCGAGGAGGCCGCCGCGCGCTGGGCCACCGTCTCAGCCGAGGAGCCCGTGCCGGCCGGCTCGGCCGACGCGGCGGCCGCCCAGTGGGGGGAGACGTGGCAGCCGTCGTGGGGCGAGGCGGACGTGTCGGAGCGGGCCAGCGTGTCCACCGCGAGCAGCAGCAGCAGCGGCTCCGCCTCGTCCGCGGGGATGCCGAGCGCGGGCTCGGTGCCGTACTGGCTGACCAACGACACGGGCGAGGTGGTGCGCTACTGGGTGGCCGAGGAGATCGAGCCGCCCGTGCCGCGCCGTGAGGCCTCGTTCAGCTTCAGCACGTCCGCCTCGGGCTTCACCTCGGGTTCGATCTCGACCTCAGCCTCGGGCGACGCGCTAGCCTCGAGCGACAAGCTCGCGTCAGCCAGCTTCGCCTCGACCAGCGTCGTGTCGAGCCTGTCGAGCACGGGCAGCAGCGGTGGCGGCGGTGAGGGCGAGCCACCGCCGGGCGCCTTGGTGCTGCAGCCGGGCGAGTCGACGCTGCTCCGCTTCTGGGAGGGCGAAGCGGAGGAGCAGCGCGCGCAGCGCGACTGGCAGCTCGACCGGCAGCGGGAGATCGTCGTGCAGATGAGCTCGGGCTGGGTGCCGGTGGCCGGCGTGGTGGTGAACACGCCAGGCGCGGCTGTGCACGCGCTAGCGCGCGCGCTGCCCCGCGATGCGACGCAGCAGCAGCAGCAGCAGCAGTCGCAGCCGGAGCCGGAGCGCGAGGCCATGGGCAGCAGCCGGGACAGTGGCCGAGAGCCGCGCTGCCTCGTGTGCGAGGTGTCGCTGCACGGCTCGGAGGCCGAGCTCACGGGCACGCGGCTCACGCTGCGCAGCATGCTCGCGCTCGTCAACCACACGCAGCGCACCTTCGCCGTCGACGTCGAGATGGAGGGCGAGCCGCTCAGCCACCTGGGCACGCTGCCGCCCGGCGGCACGCTGCCGGTGCCCGAGCAGCGGCTAGCGGGCGGGCTGCGCCTCGTCGACTGCGGCGTCGCGCCGACGCGCCAGGCGATGGACGCGGCGCTCGAGGCGGCCGACGTGGCCGAGGCGACGGGCGAGGCGCGCACCGTCTGGCTGCCGCGCACCATGAGCACGGGCGAGCGGCGCGGCGACGAGGAGGAAGCGCAGTGGCGCGCACTCTTCGAGCCCCCCGACTCCGAGTTCCTCGTGGGGCAGTACGCGTGCTCGCTGGCCGAGGGCAAGGCCTCGCCGCACGGGGGCGAGCTCTACGTGGGATCGCACTCGCTCGCCTTCCGCGCAAGCAAGGGCCTCATGCAGGGCAAGGACAAGGAGCCGCGCTCCTTTGTCGTCTCCTACTCGGCGGTCACGTCCATCTTCAAGCGCTCGGGCAAGATGGCCTCCTCCAAGGGCTTTGCCATCGAGGTGCGCGGCGAGGGCGCCGCCGCGTCGGACACGTCGGCGCTGCAGTACTCGTTCGTCAGCTTCTCGTGGGCCAACGAGGCGCGCCACCTCATCGAGACCTTGGTGGCGCGACGCTCGAGCCGCTTCGCGCGGCACAAGTCGGAGGAGAACGAGAAGCTGCGCGGCAAGTTTGGGCTGGACGAGCCGCTCGAGGTGGCGGCGCCGCACGCGCACGCGCACCTGCCGCGCGCCTGCCGCGTGCTTGTCGCGCTCACGCCGCGCACGCGCCGTGCACCTGCCGCGCGCCTGCCGTTGCCGTTGCACCTGCCGTTGCACCTGCCGTTGCGCCTGCGCCGCAGGTCGTCCTGCACGAGTACGCGGTGGCGCTGATGCACAAGGAGGGCAAGAGCTCAGGCAAGCTCTACGTGACGCAGTTCAACCTGTGCTACTCGGGCTCGCTCTTCGGCAAGGACACGCGCGCCGTCTACGCGATCGCCGACATCGTGAGCCTTGAGCCGAGCGACACGCCCACGCCCAACTCCATCGTGGTCACGAGCCTCTCGACCGAGGAGCGTTTCCTGTTCGTCTACGGCCGCGCGCACGCCCTCGCAGCCATCTCGGAGCTGATGGCGCTCACGCGCGGCGACCACTCGCTGGCGGCGCCGCGCGAGCTGCCGCAGCTGTCGAGCGACCTCGCCGCGCCCCGCTTCCTCGAGAAGGCCTCGACGCCGACGCCGCCGCACGCCGTGCTGCCGCTCGAGCTGCACACGGGCGCGTCGGTGATCCTCTCGTGCTGGCGCTACGCCGTGCGCGTGCCGCGCATCACCGGCTGGCCGTGCTCGATGCTCGTGCAGGTGCCGGTCGCGCTGCAGAACTTGCTGCCGTACGGCCTGGAGTGGCGGCTGATGCCCGCGGGCCGGCTCGAGAAGAGCGGCGTGTCGGGCATCACGGAGCTGCCGCACGAGACACTGCTCGACACGCTGCAGGATGACCTCCTCGCGCCGCAGGCCTACCACGACTTCCACGACCTGGCGTGGGGCACCAAGTACGCGCTGCAGCTGCGGCTGCCCGGCTACGAGTGGTCGCAGTCGGTCCAGCTCGACTCGCGCGTCGCCGTCGACCGACTCGACACACTCATCCTGCGGCCGAACACGGCGGGCACCAAGAAGCTGCGGCTGGTGCTGCAGCACCGCTCGACCGTGGCGCGCGCGCGCACGCTGATCACGGTCTACGTGACCCACTGGCTGGTCAACGCGACGGGGCTCACGCTGCAGTTCAAGCGCGGCAAGAAGCTCACCGCCGACGGGCGTGACGCGGCGCCCGACGACAGCCGACGCGGCGGCAGCGGCGGGGTCCTGCCGCGCGAGGCCAGGACGTCGCTCGATGGCGCCGACGCGGCCGCCTCGGGCTCCGCCGCCCGGGAGTGGTCGCCGCGGCTGAGCCTCGACGGCGGCCTCGATGGCAGTGGCGGCGGCGGCGGCGGCGGCGGCGGCGGCGGCGGCGGCGGCGGCGGCGTGGACCGTGCGTCGGCGGGCTCGAGCCGACTCGAGGAGGCAGCGGCCAGCCTACCCGACCTGCTCAAGCAGCCGTCGCCGGCGGCCTCGGCGTCGCAGTCGCACGCGGACGAGGACGAGATGGACACGGAGGTGGCGGCGGGCGACGACCAGACGCTGCTCTACTCGGTGCTGCGCGGCTCCAAGCACCTGATTGCCGTGCGCGTCGTCACCGACACGGGCGCCTTCCTAGGAGACGGAGCGGGCCCCATCTCCGCCCCGAGCAAGCCCGGAGCCAAGGCCAACAAGGTCGGCGCCGGCCTCACCGCGAGCGACTGGTCGCCCCCCTTCTCGCTGCTGCCCGGCCCGTCGCTCGGCGCGGTGCAGCGCTCACTGCGCGCCGGCGCCTTCGACCTCGCGGTGCTCATCGAGACCTCCGACGCGAGCTCCGACTCGAGCTCCGACTCGGGCACGCGCGGCCGCACCAAGGTGGTCCGCTTCGTCCAGCGCTTCTGGCTGCGCAACAAGCTCGGCGTGCCGCTCGAGATCGCGCAATGGGTCAACCCGAACGCGATGCGCGAGGGCGCGCCGCCCGCGCACGTGACACCGCTCGCGCCGTCCGACTGCGTGCCCTTCCACTGGCCCAATCCCAAGGCGCAACAGCTCCTGCGCGTGCGGCCGTTGCCCGGCCACAGCGGGCTCGGCTACGTGCCCGGCGCGGATGAGGGCTGGTCGAGCGGCTTCCCCATCGACACGGTGGGCTCCTTCGTCGTGCACTGCGAGCAGGGCGTCGTGCCGAGCGAGCGCGGCTGGTGGGAGTCGCTGTTGCGCATCAAGGTGCACGTGCAGCTCGTGCTGGCGAGCATCGAGGTGACGCTCGAGCGCGACATGTCGAGCGCACCGCCGCCGTACCGCCTCAACAACCGCACCGGGCTGCAGATGTCGTGCGTGCAAAAGGGCACCGAGCACTCGGTGGCGCACCGCGTGCCGCCCAAGTCGGAGTCGCCCTTCGCGTGGGGCGAGTCGAGCCTCGAGCACACGCTACTGGTCAGCCTCTACTGGATGCAGACGCAGCTCAAGGACCGCGGCGAGGCGGAGCCGTGGCGCGAGGTCGAGCTGCAGCCGCTCGTGGTCGAGCAACCGGTCAAGCTCGACGCCATGATGCAGCCCATCGCGCTGGGCAGCCCACCCGTCGCGTGGGCGAGCGTGCACCTGGCAAACGGTGCGCGCGTGCTCACCGTGAGCGAGGGGAGCGACCGGCCGCAGGACATGGACTCGGCACTCTTCGAGGAGCCACACACCTTCATCGGCCTGCAGGCGCGCCAGCGCCCCCCCTCCCCATCTGGCCCCATCTCCCCCTCTTCCCCTCTCGGCGCGACCGCCCCTCCTAAGCGTCGGCGCCTCGCGTCCCAGCGTCCACGCCCGCCACCACCCCCGGCGCCTCACCGCCCCCCTCCCCCCTCCTCGCAGATCGCCGGGCTCGGCCTGTCCCTCGTGCACGTGGCGGCGGGCGAGGAACTTCTCTACCTCTCGCTCGACCGGCTCACTGTCGACTACGTGCAGTCGGCGCAGTCGGCGACCACCGAGCTGCGGCTGCAGAGCTTCCAGGTCGACTGCCAGCAGGCGAGCTCGACGATGCCCGCCATCATCTCGCGCGCCGACGCCAGCGGGCCGGGCGGCAAGGGGGCCGACGGGCAGGACCTGCCGCCGCTCGTGCACCTGTCGGTGGTCAAGCACCTCAAGCAGACGGGCGGCGCCGTCGACTGGTGGGAGTATGCCTCGGTGCGCGTGCTCGAGCTCGACATGGCGCTCGAGCCGCCCTCCGTGCAGGCGCTGCTCGACTTCGTCGTGGCGTCGCAGGTGCAGCAGCTCGGCGAGCAGATCCTCGCGCTGGGCATCATCGCCAAGCCCAACCACCGGACACGCGCGGCGGAGTCGCGCGCCGCCAAGAGCGGCGTCGCGCTGACGCGGTACGGCGCGACGCAGCGCATGTGGTACTTCCACAAGCTCGAGATCCACCCGATCAAGGTGCTGCTCACCTTCCGCTCCAACAACAACTGGGGCGAGCTGGGCGCGCTGCCCATCCCCAACATCGACGCGGCGCCGCTCTGCCTCAACTCGCTCTTCCGCGACGACCTCTTCGGCATCCCTGACGAGATCGGCAAGGCCATCGGCGAGCACTACCTCTACGCCGCGCTCAAGCAGATCCACCGCGTCGTGCTGCAGGTCGAGATGCTCGGTGACCCCGTCGGCTTCGTGCGCACGCTCGGCACCGGCGTCAAGGACCTCTTCTACCTGCCCGCCAAGGCCGTCGTCAGCTCGCCTAGGAACATCGGCAAGGCCATGGCCGCGGGCGGCGCCTCCTTCGCCAAGAACACGCTGCTCGCGCCCGTACAGTACACGGGCAAGATCGCGGGCGGCCTGCTGGGTGGCATGGACCGCACGCTCGCCGCCCTCGCGATGAGCACCGTGAGCAGCTCGCACACGGGCACCACGACCAAGGGCGGCCGCGGCTACGCGCTGCAGGGCGCGGCGGGGCTGGGCAAGGGCGTGGCGCACGGGCTGGTGAGCATCGTCTCCGAGCCGATCAAGGGCGCGCGCGCCGGCGGCGTGGCGGGCTTCACGCTCGGCGTGGGCAAGGGGCTGGTGGGCGCCGCCATTCGCCCCGCGGCGGGCGTGCTGCAGCTCACCGCCTCGTGCGCCAACGCGGCGAGCGCCGCGGGCGGCGAGGGCGCGGGCAACGAGGCGACGCACTCGGCGCGCGTGGGGCGCGTGCGGCCGCCGCGGATGCTGCACGGGCTGCAGCGGCGGATCGCGCCGTTTTCCATCGGCGAGGCGCTCGCCAAGCACGTGCTGCTCTCGACCGAGGAGGGCAAGTACCTGCAAGAGCCGCTGCTGCATTGCGATCTGATGGCGCCGCCGCAGGGCCCGCCCGAGCGGGGGCGGGACCGGGACCGGGACCGGGAGGGCGCGGACAAGGAGCGCAAGCCGACCGTGCTCGTGCTCACCGGCTTCCGGCTGCTGTGCGTCTCCTCGGGCACGTGGCGCGTGCTGCACAACGTGCCACTGCGCAAGGTGCACACAGTCAGCCGCGTCGGCGACCAGCTGCTGCTCGAGCTCGTCGCCAGGCGCGCCGCCTCCTCCGGCGCCATCGGGCCGACGCGCAGCATCGCGTGCCCGTCGGACGAGATGGCCGCCGCGCTGCACGACCACGTGTTGCGCGCCGTCGAGTCGTCACGCGCGCGGCGGCGCGTCTGGCAGGTGCCCGCCGGCGAGGGCGCC